>ENA-OPTB01000273-OPTB01000273.1-human-gut-metagenome-genome-assembly--contig:-NODE-273-length-53641-cov-37.850819_pt1 | contig 53641 bp, 56 predicted proteins | sample MGYA00241810_ERZ501911 | MGnify/ENA primary metagenome ERZ501911 (study PRJEB25962, sample SAMEA2042304) | human gut metagenome | biome: human gut; feature: human-associated habitat; material: faeces... | reverse complement strand
ACCATTGCACTTATCGTTCTCTGCATTTTTTCATCTCCCATCTGTAAATTTCAACATTCTCAGGTTTTGTTACTTTTGTCAAAAGTAACGCAAAAGCACTTTTGACGGGTACACCCATCAAAAATGCGACCTGTAAACAGGTTTTGCGTTCTCCGAAGGCTCTCCGAGGGGTGAGCGTGTGCCGGTGGCACACACGCCTGCGAACCGACCGAGCCAGCAGGCGAGACCAAAGAGCCGCCTTTGAAAAGGCACTCTCTGCACACTCCCCTAAACTTTATCCGGTGTCAAAGTGTGACGATGGTGACAATGTTTTTCACAGCGTGCTGCTCTCAAAAACATTGACACCTTTGACACCGTTTGTCACGCCGTCTGCTCGGTTTCTTTCCAAAGTGAAACCTTTCTTCCGTCGTGTGTGCGGCTGTTCTGATAACGGATACCGTAATCACGAAACAGCCTGCTTGCGTTGATACTGAGCCTTAAAGAAAGTACATTCGGCTTTATATCCACCGCAAGCCTTTCGCAAAGTTCCGAAGCAGTTCCTTCCCATCTGTCACTTTCCGAAAAGAGCGTATCCGCTATCTTCTCAAGCAGAGGTTCGGGCGGTTCTTTCCACATCTCCGTTTCCGATTTTGCAAAGTTCCACACCAATCGCTCGCTGTCCCTTACAAGATGGATTTTCATATCCTGCTGGTCTCTGCCAGCAACATCAAGTGTGGCATTGTTGGAAGTACGCTTGTCCTTACTGAGAACAAATGCACCGTCTGCCGCACCCATCAGACCATTCGTGCCTGAAATCATATCGAATATATCTTCCGATTTTTGTTTGCGTGTATGATGAACAATAAGCATTGAAACCTTGTAACTGTCTGCCAACGCTTTCAGCCTTGCCACAACATCATAATCACTTGCGTAGCTGTAATCTGCTCCGCCTGCTTCACGCACACGCTTTAAGGTGTCTATGATAATCAAGCCTGTGTCTGGGTGTTCCCTCATAAACCCTCTTATCTGTTCTTCCAGTCCGCCATTGACCGTTTTACATTCCGTTGCGAAATACAGATTGCCTGTCTCCTTTGCACCGAACATCTGAAACAATCGCTTCTGCAAACGTGGGTAATCATCTTCAAGGGCAAAATAAAGCACCGTTGCCTTACGCACCTTATACTCCCAAAGCGGTGTGCCTGTGCTGATATGATAGGCAAGCTGTGCCATCATAAAGCTCTTTCCCACTTTCGGGGAACCTACGAAAAGGTAAGTTCCCCTTTGGAGCAGACCGTCGATAAGTGGTGTCTGAACCTCAAACACCGTATCATACAGCGTTGTCATTGATACTGTTTTCAGATAGGAAGGGTCTAACTGTCTGAGTATTTCCCTTTGCATTTCTTCAAAAGATTGCTCGTACCCCTTGAAATCCGTATCCTGATTGACTATACTATTGTCAGTACATTTGGAAAGTGACTGTTCCGCATCTGTTGCCGCAGATACATTTGGAATAGTCATTTCTTTTTTATTCTCCATTCGCATCCTCTCCTTTCAAACCGCCGAGAATAATGGAAATCAGTTCTATTACACTCAGCAGTTCATCATCCACACCTTTTCCTGCTTCAATCCTTTTCAGTTCCGCAAGGACTGTGGCAAATTCCGTTTTCAACGCCTTATACACTCTCGGATTGCCCTGTACCACCACATCCTGATTTAAGCAACGGCGGTAACAATACTCCTGTTTTGGCAATCCTGATAGAGCTACAGCTCTGTTAATGAGTTCGTTTTCTTCGGGCGATACTCGAAACCCTACTGTGATATTCCTCCAACGATTTTTGTTATCTCTGTTCTTAGCTGACATTTTCAAAATCTCCTTTCCCTAAATCATCTAATTTTTCTGCCATCTCAATCTGCTTTGACGGAAAGAGGTGTGCGTACTGATAAGTAATATCAATACTTTCGTGACCAACTCGGTCAGCAATCGCCACCGCAGAAAAGCCCATATCAATCAAGAGTGAAATGTGGCTGTGACGGAGATCGTGAATGCGGATACGCTTCACGCCTGCCGCCTTTGCCCCTCTGTCCATCTCGTGATGAAGATAGCTTTTCGTCACCGTAAAGATACGGTCTTTCTTCTTCAATCCGTAAAGCATACCGAGATATTCTTTCATTTCCTCACACAGAAACTTCGGCATTTTAATCGTGCGGTTGCTCTTTTTCGTTTTCGGAGAAGTAATCACATCCTGCCCTTTCAAACGCTGATAGGATTTATTGATTGTGACTGTTTCCTTATCAAAGTTGAAATCTGCCGGAGTCAAAGCTAACAGCTCGCCCTCTCGGATACCGCACCAGTAAAGCATTTCAAACGCATAAAAGGAAACAGGCTTGTCCATCATCTCAAAAGAGAATTTCTTGTATTCTTCCTTTGTCCAGAACAGCATTTCCTTGTGTTCCTCACGTCCCATATTTCCCACCTTTGCCGCAGGATTGGAACGCAGTTCATAGTAGCGGACAGCGTGATTGAAAATGGCGGACAACTGATTGTGCAGCGTTTTCAGATACGTCTGTGAATAAGGCTTTTTCTTCTCATCACGATAGGCAAGCATTTCATTCTGCCAAGTAATAATCTCCTTTGTGGAAATCTCGCTGATTTTCAGTTTCCCGAAATACGGAAGTATCTTTGTGCGTATGATATGCTCTTTGGTAAGCCACGTGTTTTCCTTCAAACGGTTCTTCACATCATTGATATAAAGCTCCGTAAAGGCTTCAAAACTCATATCAAGGTCTGAAGAAGTCTGCAATTTGAACATTCTTTCCCATTCCTGTGCTTCTCGTTTGGTAGCAAAGCCACGCTTGCATTTCTGCTTGCGTTCCCCTTTCCAGTTCACATACCTTGCCATCACATACCAAGTACCGTTATCTTCATTCTTAAATACCGGCATTTACATTTCCCCCTTTCCTGCTCCGTAGAGCCTTTCGTAAAAATACTGGCGATTTACACGCCCTGCAATCGTAATAAAGCCCTTTGCTTTCAATTCCTCATTTAATTGTCTGATGAGTTTATATGCATAAGGTTTTGATACGTTTAGTTCCTGAGCCACATCTTCGGCTCGGATAAATCTGTTTTCCATATCCTTTTTCTTCCTTTCTTAAAATAATTTTTTGCTTGCCGCTTTCTCCGTGTTAAAGTTCCAACAGGCACTCCTGCTTGTCGGCAGGCGCTGTGCTGTCCCAATGCACCGCAGTACATCAGGCGCTCGCTCGTATAGGGGTTCCCGAAAAGTCGGAGACTTTTGGGGAAGAGGAGGAGCAGTGCAGCGAATGAGCTTTTGTGCTTGCACACAAGCGAACGATACGGAACTTGCTCCGACGAGGTCTTGGCGGTTTGGCTTTTCGGACGGTCATTCAGTTGTCGCATTAAGCATATTTGTTTAATTCGTAATTTATTTTACTAAACATATTTGCTATTGTCAAGTGGTTGCAAAGAAAATATTAAACATTTTTGTTTCGGTTTTTCTTGACTTCCACTAAACATTTCTGCTATACTTATTTCACTAAATATAAAAGGAGCGTATCATTATGGCTATCAGCGAAAGAATACATTTTTTCAGACTAATGCGTGGTATGACACAAAAGTATCTCGGTACAGCAATCGGTTTTCCAGAAAAGAGTGCTGATGTGCGTTTGGCACAGTACGAAACTGGTACACGCAAACCGAAAGCAGACCTTACAAATGCATTGGCACAGGTGCTTGATGTTTCTCCACAGGCTCTTGATGTTCCTGACATAGACAGCTATATCGGTCTTATGCACACTCTGTTTACCCTTGAAGATATTTACGGTCTTACTGTCAGTGAAGCAGACGGAGAGGTATGCTTAAAGGTCAACAAGGACAAAGGCAGAGAAGCATATGAACTCCTCAAAATGCTGTATGCTTGGAAAGAACAGGCAGACAAGCTATCTTCCGAAGAAATCAACAGAGAAGAATACGATAACTGGCGTTACCATTATCCAGAGTTCGACACCACACAGCGTTGGGCAAAAGTTCCATCACAGGAATTAAGTGACGCTCTCGTGGAAGCATTCAAAGACCACTTGAAAGATAAATAAGCACCTACAGGACCTGCCACTGGCAGCTCCCTACAGATGCTTTGGCAACGACAAAAAAGCCCTTAACTATGGTTATTAACCACAGCTAAGGGCTTAGTTTATAATATGGAATTTGTTCAGAGCCAAGCTCCGAACTTTAGTCTGCAAGCCACCTGTTAATTGTTCCGTTACCCATAAACCACTGGATAACAAGAATAATGGCACTTGCTATGACTGTTATCAATTTGTTATCAAAAGACTAATCGAAATCGCTGAAACCCGCATAAACACTGGCTTTTTTAAGCAACTCGATTTATTCAAACTCAATCGTTCCAGGTGGTTTACTAGTCAGATCATAGAATACTCTGTTGACCCCACGCACCTCATTTATAATTCTGCTCATGACTGTCTGGAGAACCTCAAATGGAATCTCTGCGCTCTCTGCTGTCATGAAATCAATTGTGTTGACTGCACGAAGTGCAACCGCATAATCGTAAGTTCTTTCGTCACCCATAACACCAACGGAACGCATGTTAGTGAGAGCTGCGAAATACTGGTTTGGCATCCATGCTGGAGCCTTGCCGTTAGCTTTCTTGTACTCAGCTACGGCCTTGTCAACCTCCGAACGGTAGATAAAGTCAGCGTCCTGAACGATTCGAACCTTATCAGCTGTTACCTCGCCGATAATTCTGATTCCAAGTCCCGGACCTGGGAATGGCTGACGGAATACAAGATGTTCTGGTATTCCAAGCTCAAGACCAGCCTTACGAACCTCATCTTTGAAAAGGTTGCGTAGTGGCTCAATGATTTCCTTGAAGTCAACGAAATCAGGAAGTCCTCCTACATTGTGGTGAGACTTGATTACGGCTGATTCGCCACCAAGTCCGCTTTCTACAACGTCTGGATATATAGTTCCCTGTGCAAGGAAGTCAACTGCACCAATCTTCTTGGCTTCTTCCTCAAATACACGGATAAACTCTTCCCCAATAATCTTTCTCTTAGCTTCTGGCTCTGTAACGCCTGCAAGCTTAGAGTAATATCTCTCCTGTGCATTAACTCTTATAAAGTTAAGGTCGAACTGTCCTTTTGGTCCAAATACGCTCTCAACTTCATCGCCTTCATCTTTACGGAGAAGACCGTGATCTACGAATACGCATGTAAGCTGCTTTCCAATAGCTCTTGAAAGAAGTCCGGCTGCAACAGATGAATCAACACCACCTGAAAGAGCAAGTAAAACCTTGCCACTGCCAACCTTCTCGCGGATTTCCTTAATTGTATTCTCAACAAATGCATCCATCTTCCATGTTCCGGCACAACCGCATACTCCACGAACAAAGTTGTGAAGCATCTTGGTTCCTTCCTGAGTATGAAGAACCTCTGGGTGGAACTGAATTGCATAAAGATTCTTCTCTGTACACTCTGCTGCTGCAACCGGGCAGTCTGCTGTGTGGGCAACAATCTTGAATCCTGGTGCAACCTGTGAGATGTAGTCAAAATGGCTCATCCACACAATAGTTTTCTCTGAAACATCTGAGAATAAAGCACTGCTCTTATCTACAAATGTTTCTGTCTTTCCATACTCTCTTACTGGTGCCTTCTCAACCTTGCCGCCAAGCACATGCTGCATAAGCTGTGCGCCATAGCAAAGACCAAGTACAGGTACACCAAGTTCGAAAAGTTCTTTAGTACATGTTGGCGCGCCATCTTCATAACAGCTGTTAGGACCACCTGTAAGGATAATTCCCTTAGGATTCATGGCCTTAATCTGCGCCATGTCTGTCTTGTAAGAATAGATCTCACAATATACATTACATTCACGGACACGGCGCGCAACCAGCTGGTTGTACTGACCACCGAAGTCAATGACAATAACTTTCTCCTGATCCATGATCAATCTCCAATCTTGTGTATTTATATATACATTATAGTTAAACTTGCCACTTATGACAAGCCTTAATTCTCCCCAATTCCTATCTTGCTAATTCTCCTCCAGACAATCCTTATCTATGCATCTTTCTCCCCAATTCTCTTCTTCACATAAGAATCCATCTTCTCTCTGACCATCGCCATCTTTCTGTTGGTCTCCTCATTATCAGAATGAAAATGCATAAGCTTCTCAAGATAGCCCTGTTCCACAGTAATCCGCACGCTCTCATCATACACAAGCTCATAGGCAAGTGATACATGACCAATAACAGTATCAGCCGGTGTGCGTCTTATTGCTTTGAGTATACAGTGTTCCTCATCAAACGCTTCTAACACTTCATCTGTAATATCACTCTTCATGAGTTCTTCAGTCGTAGTGTTATATATTTCTTCAAGCGGAGTATCAATATTAACCTTAAATATATCAACCTTATCAGCGTCACGAAGCACATTGCAGAATGCCTGCTCGCGGCTATTAAGTCCCTGCGGAATTCTGTACATATTGTGACACCTTATTGCAAGTTCAAGCATTTCCATGTCCGATTTATTCAATCTGTCATACAGAAATACTCCATCAGAACTATATCGATCCTCTAATGCTCCTGGCTTGTAGCCTGTACATTTAACCATTCCATTAAGAAAAGTACTGATAAGACCATCTTTGAACAACAGGTCTGCACCGAATTTTGCATGGTCAACAGAGTCCGCATCTGAAAATGTGTTATAACGCTTTATCTGTTCAAATCTTCCAACATCATGAAGCATTCCGGATAACCATGCCAGCTCAACATCATAGGCACACATTCCAGCTGCCTTTGCAATTCTTTCGCACAAAGCTGCAACTCTGTAAGTGTGGTCAATTTTTAATTTAATCTTAGGGTCATCTGCATTATAAGCTGCTGTGTATTCTGCAAATGCTTTCTTAACATGCACCCTGTCAACATACACACGGTTTATCTTGGCATTTTCATAATAACCTTCAACATCAGCAACCTTTCCCTCATTCCATGTGTCTATAATATCAGGCACATCAGATAAAGAATGGCACACAACTGAAGTCAGTCCTCGGATGTCATCGTTAATCTCAATAGTATCAGGTATATGAATCACCTTCATGCCTGCTGCATATCCTGCTTTAATGCCATTAATACTGTCCTCAATGACTACACATTCTGACGGTTCACATCCGATAAAGCCTGCTGCCCTTAAGAATATGTCCGGCTCAGGCTTTCCATGCTCAACCTCATCTCCATATACAACACCAGAAAGATAATCCCATGCTCCTATTCTGTGAAGGCTCTTTTCAGCACTTGATTTCTGTGTTGAAGTTGCAACAGCACATTTGAGACCGTTATCCTTAATATAATCAAGCAGCATATGAAGCCCCGGCTTAACCGGAACTTCCTCTGTCTCCCTGATTTTGTAAACATGGTCTGTGCGCATTGTCCGCATTTCCCAGTAATCCTGCTCTCCATGATAATAATCATCAAAAAAGCTCTGACTAAGCTTTGCCGGTGCACCTTTAAAACTGTCGATAAGCCATAATGGCATCTCTACATTTTTCTGGGAAGCTGCCCACAGCCAGCCAAGATTAGACTGATTTTCCGTATCAATCATAACTCCGTCCATATCAAAGATAATCCCTTTTATCATAACTGCCTCCATTCTACTCCCCAAAATATCAAACCGACATCCCTTGCATACACTTGCCAGATATACGTTCATTCACTTCTTAATCTTACTTCTCTTCCAGATACTTCTTAACATACTGTCCGGTATAAGACTTCTTAACCTTAACAATCTCCTCAGGCGTTCCCTTGGCAATAACAGTTCCGCCGCGGTCGCCCCCCTCTGGTCCCATATCTATAATATAATCTGCTGTCTTAATAACATCAAGATTATGTTCAATAACAACTACAGTGTTGCCACCCTCTGCAAGCCTGTGAAGGATATTGACAAGCTTGTGGACATCGGCAAAATGCAGTCCGGTTGTAGGCTCATCAAGAATATATATAGTCTTTCCTGTGCTTCTTCTTGAAAGCTCTGTTGCAAGCTTGATTCTCTGTGCCTCACCACCTGAAAGCTCAGTTGATGGCTGTCCAAGCTTGACGTAAGACAAGCCAACCTCGTTGAGAGTCTCAATCTTTCTTCTTATACTTGGCACATTTTCAAAGAAATCAACTGCATCCTCAATAGTCATGTCAAGAACATCATATATGTTCTTATCCTTGTATTTTACTTCAAGAGTTTCTCTGTTGTAACGCTTACCCTCGCAGACTTCACAAGGAACATACACATCCGGCAGGAAATGCATCTCTATCTTGATAATACCGTCGCCTGAACATGCCTCACATCTTCCACCTTTAACATTAAAGCTGAATCTGCCCTTCGTATATCCTCGCTCCTTCGCGTCCTTAGTCGTTGCAAACAGGTCTCTTATCATGTCAAATACACCTGTATAGGTTGCCGGATTAGACCTTGGTGTTCGTCCAATTGGTGACTGGTCAATATTAATGACCTTATCAAGCTGCTCTATTCCGTCAATTCCATCATGGTCGCCTGCAATACATCTCGCCCTGTTAAGCGACTTTGCAAGGTGCTTGTAAAGAATCTCATTAACAAGTGAACTCTTGCCTGAGCCTGACACACCTGTTACGCATGTGACAACTCCAATCGGAATATCTACATCAATATTCTTAAGATTATTCTCCCTTGCGCCTCTAACCTTAATCCAGCCAGCAGGCTTTCTACGCTCTGCCGGTACAGGTATCTTGATTCTTCCTGACAGATATGCACCTGTAAGTGAGTCCTTGCACGCCATAATGTCCGCAGCAGTTCCTGTTGCGACAACTTCTCCACCATTTCTTCCTGCGCCTGGTCCGATATCCACAATATAATCGGCTGCAAACATAGTATCCTCATCATGTTCAACGACAATAACTGAGTTACCAAGATCGCGCAAATGTGTCAGAGTTCCAAGCAGCTTGTCATTATCCCTCTGGTGAAGTCCGATACTTGGCTCATCAAGAATATAAGCAACTCCTACAAGACCTGAACCAATCTGTGTAGCAAGCCTGATTCTCTGCGCTTCACCGCCTGACAGAGTTCCTGTAGCACGTGAAAGTGCCAGATAATCAAGACCTACATCTACAAGGAACTTAATTCTCGCCTTGATTTCCTTAAGAATCTCTGCACCAATAAACAGCTGTCTCTCTGAAAGCTTCATATTCTCAAGGAATTCCTGAAGCTTTATAATAGACATGTTAGTAATCTCATATATGTTCTTATCTGCAATAGTAACAGCAAGTGAAGACGGCTTAAGTCTCTGTCCGTGGCAGGCCGAACAAGGTCTTATTCTCATAAATTCCTCATACTGCTGCTTAGTATTATCAGAATATGTTTCTCTGTATCGTCTTTCCATATTCTTGATAAGACCTTCAAATGCGACATCATATACGCCCTCACCGCGCTGGCCTTTATATTTAACCTTTACAGAATGTCCCTTAGTACCATTGATAATAATATCCTTAATATTATCAGGATAATCCTTGAATGGTGTCTTTAATGAAAATCCATATTCCTCTGCAAGTGCATCAAGAACCGCCCTGCTAAAGCTGCCCTCGTCCTTAGATGACTGCCATCCCATTCCGACAATAGCGCCTTCATCAATGCTGAGACTCTCATCCGGTATAAGCAGCTCTGCATCAAACTTCATTGTATAACCAAGTCCGAAACAATCCGGGCATGCGCCAAATGGATTGTTGAACGAAAAGCTTCTTGGCTCAACCTCATCAATACTTATACCACAGTCTGGGCAAGAAAAGCTCTGACTGAAATTAAGCGTCTCACCATCAATAACATCTACTGTCATAAGACCTTCGGCAAGCTTAAGAGCTGTCTCAATAGAATCTGTAAGTCGTTTCTGGATTCCGTCTCTTACAGAAAGTCTGTCTACAACAATCTCAATATTATGCTTCTTATTCTTATCAAGCTTAATCTCGTCTGTAAGCTCATACATACTTCCATCAGCAATAACACGCACAAATCCGCTCTTCTTTGCCTGTTCAAATAGCTTTACATGTTCACCCTTTCGTCCACGGACAACAGGTGCAAGAATCTGAATCTTAGTTCTTTCAGGAAGTGCCATAATAACATCAACCATCTGGTCAACTGTCTGTTTGTTGATTTCGCGTCCACATTTTGGACAATGCGGAATACCAATTCTTGCATAGAGAAGTCGGAAATAATCATATATTTCTGTAACAGTTCCTACTGTAGAACGCGGATTTCTGTTAGTTGACTTCTGGTCTATAGATATAGCCGGTGAAAGTCCTTCAATACTGTCAACATCCGGCTTTTCCATCTGTCCCAAGAACTGTCTTGCATATGAAGACAGTGATTCCATATATCTTCTCTGACCTTCTGCATATATTGTATCAAATGCAAGACTCGACTTTCCCGAACCTGAAAGTCCTGTAAGCACAACAAGCTTATCTCTTGGAATATCAACATCTATTCCTTTAAGATTATGCTCTCTTGCACCCTTTATCCTTATGCAGTTCCTGTAACTGCCTCTTTCTATCTCTTTCTTTAACTTACTATCAGCCATGTTTTTTTCCTTCATAAATATATTTATTAATCTCAATCATCTTGTCACGAAGCTGTGCAGCCTCCTCAAAGTTAAGCTCTGCTGCTGCCTTACGCATGTTCTTCTCAACCTGCGTCTTAACCTTCTCAAGCTCTTTGATGCTCATAGATTCATAATCAACCTTAAGCTTTCCGGAAGCATCACCCGGTTCCGCTGCCTTGCTTATACTTATCAGATCTCTTACTGCCTTCTTGATTGTCTGTGGAGTAATTCCATGCTCATCATTATACTCCTGCTGAATCTTTCTTCTTCGTTCTGTCTCTGAAATAGCCTTTTCCATAGATTCAGTAATCTTGTCTGCATACATGATAACATGTCCCTCTGCATTTCTTGCAGCTCGACCAATCGTCTGTATAAGCGATGTCTCTGTTCTTAAGAAGCCTTCCTTATCAGCATCAAGTATTGCAACAAGGCTGATTTCAGGAATATCCAGACCTTCTCGCAACAGGTTGATTCCAACAAGAACATCAAATCCATCAAGACGCATATCTCTTATAATCTTCTGACGCTCAAGCGTATCAATATCTGCATGAAGATACTTAACCCTGATTCCTGCCTCTTTAAGATAATCAGTAAGGTCCTCCGCCATTCTCTTGGTAAGTGTAGTAACAAGCACTTTGTTCTTCTTGGCAGTTTCCTTGTTAATCTCAGATATAAGGTCATCAATCTGTCCTTCAATCGGCTTAACAGTTATCTCCGGGTCAAGAAGTCCGGTAGGTCTGATAACCTGCTCTGTTCTCATAAGCTCATGCTCTGCCTCGTATGTGCTTGGTGTTGCTGATACAAAAAGCATCTGTGAAATCTTGCTCTCAAACTCGCTGAAATTAAGCGGTCTGTTGTCCTTCGCAGATGGCAGTCTGAAGCCATAATCTACAAGCGTAGTCTTTCTTGACTGGTCACCGGCATACATGCCTCGAATCTGCGGAATAGTGATATGCGACTCATCCACAATAATAAGAAAATCATCTGGAAAATAATCCATCAGCGTATACGGAGGACACCCTGCCGGAAGTCCTGCCAGATGTCTTGAATAATTCTCTATTCCTGAACAAAAGCCTGTCTCCTGCATCATTTCTATATCAAAATTCGTCCTCTCTTCAATTCTCTGTGCCTCTAGAAGCTTATCCTCACTCTTGAAATACTTCACTCTCTCGGCAAGCTCTGCCTTGATATTCTCAATCGCAGCGTCCATCTTCTCCTTCTCAACAACATAATGTGAGTTAGGGAATATCGCAATATGTTCAAGAACGCCTTTAACTTCGCCTGTAAGGGAATCTATCTCACTTATTCTGTCCACTTCATCACCAAAGAATTCAACTCTTATGGCATCACCTGATGATGATGATGGATACACTTCAACAACATCGCCTCTTACTCTGAAGGTTCCTCGCTTAAAATCCTGGTCGTTCCTTACATACTGGATATCAATAAGCTTTCTTATGCAATCATCCCTGTCCTTCTCCATTCCCGGACGAAGCGAAATAACCATGTTCTTATAATCAACCGGCGCACCTAATCCATATATACATGAAACCGAAGCAACGATAATAACATCATTTCTTTCAGAAAGTGCCGCTGTTGCCGAATGTCTTAATTTATCAATTTCATCATTAATAGATGAATCCTTCGCAATATAAGTGTCACTCTGAGGTACATAGGCCTCTGGCTGGTAATAATCATAATAGGAGACAAAGTACTCAACCGCATTCTCTGGAAAGAACTCCTTCATCTCCCCATACAACTGCGCTGCCAGTGTCTTATTATGGCTTATAATAAGTGTAGGTTTCTGAACATTCTGTATAATGTTCGCCATTGTAAATGTTTTACCAGAACCAGTTACACCAACTAGAGTCTCAAACTGATTGCCTTCCTCAAAGCCCTTTGTAAGTGCTTCAATAGCCTGCGGCTGGTCGCCCATCGGCTTAAAATCCGAATGTAATACAAATCTGTCCATAAAGCCCTCCCTATTTTGCGAAGCAAAATCCGAACCCCTTGGTGAGGAGAGGGATTTTGCCCTCCTTGTTTTCCAGCATTTTTCTCATTATACAATATAACAGCCAAAAAGTACAGAACAAACATTCGATTTGCCCTGTACTTTATTCCATACCTCTATATTCGTTATTCTGCCGCGCTGACACTCATTTTTCCATTGAGATACTCTACTGCTGCCTTCAACTGCACATCTTCAGTCGCATCATCCGGAAGCTCCACAATACTGTCAGGTGTCACTCCCTTGCCGTGAATATCCTGTCCCTTAGGAGTAAAATATTTGGCAATTGTATACTTAACCGCACTTCCATCAGTAAGCGGACGGATTGTCTGCACAATGCCCTTACCAAATGTCTGTGTTCCGATTATCTGTGCCTTATCATAATCCTGCATTGCACCGGCAAATATCTCAGATGCACTTGCACTATTGCCATTTACTAAAACTGCCATCGGAATATTAAGCTCATGATTATCAGAACCTGAATATTCCTGTCTCTTACCAGACTTAGTCTCTGTATACACGATAAGTCCGTTCGGAAGAATATAATCTAGCATATCAGCCACAGTCTTAAGAACTCCACCAGGATTATTTCTTATATCAATTACAAGTCCTGTAATTCCCTGCTTCTGAAGGTCATCAACAGCCGATTTAAACTGCTCTGTTGTAACATCATCAAACTGTGAAATATAAATATAACCTATATTATTCTCAAGCACCTCTGATGAAACAGTCTTAATATCAATCTTGTCTCTTGTAACTGTGAAACTCAGCTTCTCGCCATTTCTCATAACAGTAAGGTTAACATCTGTACCCTTCTCGCCCTTAATAAGGGCAACTGCTACAGAAAGGTCCATTCCTTTAATATCCTCACCATTAACCTCTGTTACCTTATCTCCATTTCTGATACCAGCCTTATATGCCGGTGCATCCTCATATGCCTCAGATATAAGTATTGAACCATCATCAGCCTTCTGGCATACCGCACCAATTCCATAGAAAGAACCTGATGTTGACTCCATCATTGACTTATATTCTTCAGGCGTATAATAAACAGTATATTTATCACCATATGCAGCAAGATATGCCTTAAAAATGTTGTCTGCAGCCTTTTCATCATCTACATCATCAAAGTAGAATCCATCTCCAAGCAGCGAATCAAGAGCATTCAGCTTACCTTCAACCTTAGTTCCGATTCCTTCATTATCACTTGTTCCAACATCCTGGACATATATACGTCCGTCAATTCCAATATGAAGATTACCACTTCTTATAAGTCCCATGAATACGCATGACAACGCCAGTATCACAACCAGCAGTGTTGCCACAACACCAATAATAACGCCTTTGCCTAAAGCATGTTTTCTCTTTCGTTCCTGTGCGGCCCCTTCCGAAGAAAAAGGTCTGTTATTATCATATTCCATTGAGTCCTCCTGTTAAGTTGAATTATTTATTAAAATATGGCATAGGATTAACATATGAACCATTGAGCATTACATCAAAATGCAGATGCGCGCCAAATGAATTACCCGTATTACCCATAACACCAAGCTTCTGTCCTTTCGTCACCTGGGCTCCTACTGATACATTTAAACTATCAAGATGCAGGTATCTCGTATACAGTCCATTACCATGATAAATCATCACATAATTACCCGCTGTTGAGTAATACTCACTCTGCCTGTGTGCAATAACAACTTTACCGTCATAAGCTGCATATACAGGATCACCTGAAACTCCTGCCCTGACCGCTCCAATATCCACACCTTTATGCGGTGAAGTTCTGTCAGATGTATCTCCGTATGGAGAAGTTATTCTTGTACTTGTTGTTGGCCATTTGAAAGTTCCGCCATCATATCTGTTAGACGGAGTAACTCCGCTTGCTTCCTCTGCCTTAATCTTGGCTGTTATAGAAGCAATCTCTGCATCGAGCTTCTTCTCGTCAGCTTCGAGCTGTTTCTTATAAGCCACCTGATCAGCCGTATTCTTACTCAAAGCATTAAGCTGGGCAGTCTTCTCATTCTGGACAACCTCAAGTGCATCAACCTGTGCCTGAAGTGCCTCCTGACTGGCAGTCAGAGTCTCTTTATCTTCTTCAAGCTTTACTTTAGAAGATGATATAAGATTAATCGTTGACTGATATTCCTCAAGCATCTTTCTGTCATACTCTGATATCTTATTAATATACTCAAATTTATTAAGCATATCCGCCATACTCTGTGATGATAAAAGCACCTCAACATATGTATAATCATTATGCTCATACATAAACTGGATTCGAAGCTTCATAGCCTCATACTGGCTTTCCTTATCAGCCTCAGCCTGCTCAAGCTGTGCCTGTGTCTCCTCAATCTCAGCCTCTAATGTTGCAATCTGGGTATTAATATCATCTAATGACGCTGACAATTCTCCCATCTGGGCATCCAGTCCCTGAATAAGAGATGTAAGGTCTGAACTCTGCGCCTTAAGCTGAGCAATCTTGTCTTCTGTTTCTTTCTTTTTATTCTGTATATCATTCTGCTGGTTCTGGGCATTCTTCAGATCCGACTTATTATCTCCAAATGTAACCTGTGCAAAACAATACGGTATAAGCAGCATTACAATCATGAGTGCCGCTGTTATTTTCTTTATTAAATTGTTACAAAACAGTGCTTTCTCCATACAGCCACTCCTTTACCATAATTAAAATGTTTTCTAAAAACAAACAGGGACTTCTGCATCCGTTTGCAAAAGCCCCCAAAAACTATCCGAAACTATACATCGGCATGCTTTCTTACAGCGAAGAAACTTCCTATAAGACCAATACCAATTCCAAGAATAACTGCTACCGGAATAAGTACCTCAAATACTTCTGATGCTGGCATAAATGCTAATATATTCTGTAAAACAGAGAATTTTCCAAGAACAAAATTAACAACTCCACCATAAATATACCTCAATATTGCTACCGGAATAATAGCACCTATAAGTCCTATAACGATACCTTCTACGAAGAATGGTGCATTAACAAATGCATCCGTAGCTCCTATATATTTCATGATTGATATCTCATCTTTTCGTACTGTAATACCAATTACAATTGTATTAGTAATAAGGAATATAGATACCGCAAGAAGAACAACAATTACTGCAACTGCAACATAACTTACAAGTCTTGCTGCACTGGCAAGTCCGCTTGCTGTAACCTCTGAACGGTTAACCTGTCTTATTCCATCCTTATTCTCAAGGTACTTAACCAGTGTACCCTGATTACTTGCATCCTTAAGATATACTTCATAAGAAGAAGAATTAGCTAAAGGATTATCATCCTTGAAGCCTTCTGCAAGTTCAGGATATGCGGCGAAATACTCACCCTTGAAGCTTTCCCATGCATCATCAGCTGATACATACTGAACTCTTGATACTTCTTCTCTTTTGCTGATTTCATCTCCAAGCTTCTTAATATCCGTCTCACTGAGATTTTCGTCAAAGAAAACTGTTACACAGACCTCTGTCTCAGCCTTCTTAATCATATACTGAAAATTAACCACTATAGAATAGAATACTCCAAAAAGGAATATACATGCTGTAATTGTTGCTATTGATGCCAGTGAGAACATCTTATTACGATGGATATTCTTAAATCCATCTTTAATATGATATGCTAATGACCTAATCTTCATAGAAATAACCACCCTTTTCCTGATCGCTGATAATCTTTCCTTCACTCATAGTAATAGTTCTCTTCTTCATCTGCTGAACTATCTCCATATTATGGGTAACTACAAGTACTGTTGTTCCCTGCTTATTAACCTGATTAAGAATCTTCATGATTTCATTAGAATTGGCAGGATCAAGGTTACCTGTTGGCTCGTCGCACAACAATATAGCCGGCTTGTTAACCAGCGCTCTTGCAATTGCAATTCTCTGCTGCTCACCACCTGATAACTCATTAGGAAAAGCCTTATATTTGTCAAGAAGTCCTACCATGGAAAGCATCGCAAGTACTCTTGACTTAATCTTTCTGTTAGGAGCTTCTACTACCTTCTGTGCAAATGCGATATTCTCATATACATTTCTGTCTGGTAACAGACGGAAATCCTGGAATACTACACCAATATCTCTTCTAAGATACGGAAGCTTCTTTCTTGTTATCTTATTGAGATATTTCTTATTAACATATATCTTACCTGATGTAGGATCTAATTCCTTAAGTAATAGTTTGATAAGAGTCGACTTACCTGAACCACTCTTACCTACTATAAATACGAATTCACCTTTCTGGATGTGAAGATTAATTCCATTAAGCGCAGCAACGCCAGTGGAATATGTCTTCGTAACATCTTCCATGATTATCATGTATCATTTCCTCCAAAAATCACTAAAATGTATCTTTACTTTCCATATACTTCATGTACTTAACTACCATAAGAGCAATCTTAAATGTTATTGCATCATCAAACACTCTGAGGTCAAGCCCGGTTATCTTCTGTATTTTATCAAGTCTGTAAACAAGTGTATTTCTATGAATGTAAAGCTGTCTTGATGTTTCTGAAACATTAAGGCTGTTCTCAAAGAACTTATTAATTGTTGACAAAGTCTCATCATCAAAATCATCAGGAGCCTTTCCTTCAAATATCTCCTTAATGAACATCTGACATAATGGTATAGGAAGCTGATATATAAGACGGCCTATTCCTAATCTGTTGTAAGCAACAACATTCTTATTGCTGTAGAAAATCTTTCCCACATCAAGTGCCATCTTAGCTTCCTTGTAAGATCTTGAAACCTCTCTTATATCATTAACAATTGTACCATAAGCAACATGTGCCGCACTCATCGCCTCAGTGCTTAACATATCAATTATAACATCAGCTGTCTTGTCAAGTTCATCATATGACTCATTGCCTTTAACTTCCTTAACAAGAATTATACTCTTCTCGTCAACTGCTGTAATGAAATCTCTTGTCTTATTAGCAAAAAGTGTTCTTACTGTCTCTAAAGCATTAGTATCCTTCTCGTGCTTAGTCTCAATAATATATACGACTCTCTTAACATCAGTTTCAATATGAAGCTTCTCTGCTCTTGTATACATATCAACGCGAAGAAGATTATCAAGAAGAAGATTCTTAATAAAGTTATCTTTATCGAATCTCTCCTTATATGCTACAAGCAGATTCTGTATCTGGAATGCAGCAAGCTTTCCAACCATATATACATCATCACTTGTTCCTCTTGCCATGATTATATATTCAAGGTTGCCTTCGTCTTCAACCTTAAAAAACTGAAAACCATTAACTGCCTGACTCTCTGCTGGCGAATCAATAAAACTAATCGCATCCGCAAGGCATTCTGAAACATTATCAAAAGTCTTGGCTGCAACATTCTTATCTGCATCCACAATGCACAAATCCACTCGTGAAATAGCCTTAAGTCCCTCTACAGTTGTCTGTAAAATTCTATTAGATATCATTGTTATCCCTTTCTGTCTACCACTTACCTTTTATTCGTACATATTCTATCTTATTGTAAAGCAAAACGGCAAAAAAAAAAAGGGGAAATGCAAATTTATTGCATTTCCCTTTCATAATTAAGATTCATTTAATAATTAGTGTGTGATAACGATTTCTGTTTCCTTATCAAATACATGAAGTCTTTCAACATCCATAGCAAATGTTACTTCATCACCTGGTCTTGCTGTTGTACGAGGATTAACCTTTGCTGTACATGTTACATCACCGATTTCATAGTGAAGGTTAACTTCTGCACCAAGTAATTCGTATACCTTAACTGTAGCTGTGAACTTAGAATCAGCATTCTTAGCGATGAATTCTGCATCATCCTTAACATCTTCTGGACGGATACCAACTACAACTGTCTTACCAACATAGTTGCCATCGATAAGCTTCTTGCTCTTCTCAGCTGGAAGAGTAATTGTAACTGTATCAGAAAGTACAAGGTCAACCTGTGAACCATTAGCCTTAACTTCTGCATCGATAAGGTTCATCTGAGGTGATCCGATGAATCCAGCAACGAAGATGTTGTTAGGTGTATTGTAAAGGTTCTGAGGTGTATCTACCTGCTGAATAATACCATCCTTAAGAACTACGATTCTTGTACCAAGTGTCATAGCCTCTGTCTGGTCATGTGTTACATAGATGATAGTTGTCTGTAATCTCTGGTGAAGCTTAGAAATCTCAACACGCATCTGTACTCTTAACTTAGCATCAAGGTTTGAAAGAGGCTCATCCATAAGGAATACCTTAGGGCTACGAACGATAGCACGTCCCATAGCAACTCTCTGTCTCTGACCACCTGAAAGAGCCTTTGGCTTACGATCAAGAAGGTGCTCGATATCAAGAATCTTAGCAGCTTCATGTACAGCCTTGTCGATCTCTGCCTTAGGAACTTTTCTTAACTTAAGACCGAAAGCCATGTTATCATATACTGACATATGTGGATAAAGAGCATAGTTCTGGAATACCATAGCGATATCTCTGTCCTTAGGCTCTACATCATTAACCATCTTATCACCGATCCATAACTCACCTGAGCTGATTTCCTCAAGACCTGCGATCATACGAAGTGTAGTAGACTTACCACATCCTGAAGGTCCTACGAAGATGATGAACTCCTGATCAGCAATTTCAAGATTAAAATCCTTAACAGCTACGAAACCGTTAGGATATACTTTACAAACATTCTTAAGCGATAAACTTGCCATTATTAAATATCCTCCTAATATAAATGCGCCTTTGCGCTTTTGATGTGATTATAATACACTAAACAGGACTTTTTTACCACATTACATTTTTACAAATCTTTTCCTCGTTTTTTTTGCAAATTTACCATAGCCAGTCCTCTTATGTATAAATTGTACAAATTTAACGCCTATTTATCTGCAAACATCACTAATGCTGTTTATGTTTTTAATTGTATGTTGAAATAAAAACCTTTTAAATATATAATAAGAAAGAACAAAACGGTATTTACTTTATTATAATATTATTCATGCACATCTGTTATATACGTACACGATTGGAGGAATGATTATGACTATAGCTGGTTTATCTACTAACATAAGTACATCTGGCATAACTAATGATATCCAGATTGCAATGCTAAAGAAGAATCTTGATACAGTTGAAACGGCTGGTGCTGATATCGCTAAGATGATGGAAGCATCCGTTACACCAGAACTTGGTCAGAATATTGACTTAAGAATCTGATTCAGTTTTCCCTATGCATGTCTTTAGAAATACAAAGCCCATGTACACAGTTTTCTATGTACATGGGCTTTATATTTTTCTAAAGAGTTCCTGAAAATTCAAGCATTATCATATACATTACGCACACAACAATGCCAACAATAACCGGAGCTGTAAAATAATTCTTTATATGTGATAATTTAACACTCTGAATCTTCATTTTTTCAAGATTTCCATGACGTTTTGCCATTGTTCTTATACATAATACAGCAAGCATCATAAATACTGCTGCTATAACAGCAATCATCGCAATCTGCACAACCGTAATTGCTGTGCTCTGACCTGCCACACTCTCTGCATTTTCAAATGTTTCAGATACACTGCCATCCTGCGCATACATTCCCGCCATCTTAAGAATCTGTACAATTCCTATTGAATATGTATTTACCGCAAAATGTGCAATAACTGACGACCACAAAGAACCTGTAGCCTCAACCATATATGCAAACACAATTCCCATAACAAATGCATACAACGCCTGATTAATATTGAGATGAAAGCAACCAAATAATAATCCGCTCATTAGTGCAGCACCTGTCATTCCGGCTTTCCTGTAAGAGCCAAAGAATATCCCACGGAATATAAGCTCTTCTACAAGCGGCGGAATAACTGCCAGCAATATAACCTGCATCGCAAATGGATATGTAAGCAGTGTTGTTGTTCCCTCCTCAAGATAATTAGTTGAAAACAACATGCTAATATTACTTATTAATAGTACTGCCGGAATAAGGCAGTATCCTGCAACAAGTGAAAGAATTACATCAACTATGCCTATTCTTTTGTATGGAATCTCCCTGATAGGATCTATCTTCTGGACAATCATATATATAATTGCAATAAGAAGAATTATCCCTTCTGACATAACATACTGAATCCAGTCAGGCACAGCTATACCTGAATTCTGTGCATAAGCCATAATTGATGCACACACAACAGATAATCCGATATAACCTATTACAAATATAATAAAGAAGCCATTAACTTTTCTTACTTCCATGCAATTGCTTCCACTTCAAGAAGAACATCCTTAGGAAGTCTTGCAACTTCTACGCATGAACGTGCTGGAAATGGCTCCTTAAAATATTTCTTGTAGATTTCATTAATCTTACCGAAATCATTCATTTCTTTAATAAATACTGTTGTCTTAACAATGTTCTCTACCTTAGAGCCTGAAGCCTCAACAAGATTGCAGAGATTCTGAAATGCCTGCTCAGCCTGAGCCTCAACTCCGCCTTCTGCTATCTCGCCTGTAGCTGGTATTACAGGGATAACTCCTGATGTATATACCATATTGTTAATCTCGATAGCCTGTGAATATGGTCCGATTGCACTTGGTGCCTTGTCTGTACTGATTACTTTCTGCATAATAATCTCCTTATTTCAACATATTTTACGTTACAAACGCATTAAATATATTGTACCGCAATCATCATATTCATTCAAGAAGCTATTTCTTAAGAACTATTGAATTCTGTGTTATCTCAATTTTGCCTTCTTTAAGCAGTCTTCCTACAGCTCTCTTGAAAGCATTTTTACTCATATTAAAATGTTTCTTGATAATCTCTGGGTCTGCTTTATCAGTAAATCCCAGACTTCCACCCTTCTTTACTATAGCGTCATATATCTGTACTGAATCCTCGTCCATCTGGATATAAGCCTTCTGCTTAAGGCTTATAACAAGTTTCCCATCTTCTCTTACTCTTGAAACACGTCCGTGAATAACCTCACCGACACTAAGTGGTTCAAACACTTCTGACATAGGAATAAATGCATCATACTTATCTTCAACAGCAACATACGCTCTGTAATCTGGAGTTATTCCTATTATAGTACCTGTGACCGCACTGTCTTTTACAAGCGTCTCTGACTTTTCAAGATACTTGTTAATTCTCATAGTAGCTGCAAGTCTGCCGCTCTTATCTATATAGAGAGCAACAAGATACTCTGAACCTTCTGATACATGTGTTGTCTGTTCCTTGTATGGCATGAGCAGGTCTTTTTCAAGTCCCCAGTCAAGAAATGCGCCAATACCTGTAACCTGTGATACTTTAAGTCTCTTAAGTTCTCCAAGCTGAATCTTTGGCTTATTAGTAGTTGCAATAAGTCTGTCACTTGAATCCCTGTAAACAAATACTGTGAGAGCATCTCCCACTTCAACATCATCTGGAACCTGTTTTTTAGGAAGAAGAACTTTATCTTCTTCTGTTCCAAGATATACTCCGAAATCTGTTACCTTTACAATGTTAAGACACTGTGTTTTTCCTAACTCTATCATAACAACACCTATGCTGGCAGCTTCACCAGCCCTTTCATAATATTTCAGTGCAAGTATGGCTGTTGCCTTTCTACGTCTATTCTCATCGCTACTCGCACAAAAAAACCTCTCGTATGACTACGAGAGGTTTCTAGCTGGGCTTGAGGGATTCGAACCCCCGAAGTGCTGGAATCAGAATCCAGTGCCTTACCACTTGGCGAAAGCCCAATATCGTGACGACATGCTGTATTATACATGAATGTTTTCAGGAATGCAAGCACTTTTTTAAAAATTTTTCAAAATGTAAATTATATAATTAACTTGTGATTGAGGGAAGCACTTCTAAATCCAGTAAACACAAGGGAGATAACAACATGAGTACTAAAAAGATTTTTTATAAAAAAGATATGAAAGATATAATCCTCTTCTTAAAAGAAGAGGGTGAAGCCACTTTGAACGATAATTATAAGAATTGCTGTCTTACTCTTATCGCACATGGCAGCACATTCGAGTTAAAGATAAAAGACAGTCTTAATTGTGAATATTCCGAGACATTTCCAAAAACGGACAATTACGAAGATTTACATAAGTATGTATCTGAACGCTTTTCAGAATGGGAAAAAGAATATATACAAGGTGAAGCAAAAACACTTGAAGAGGTTATGCAAGAACGACTTGAGCAGAAGAAAGCCGAGGAAGAAGCACAGGAAGAAAAGAACAGTGAAGCACTTATTAATTATATTAATTCCGGTGATGAAAACTTTTATGCTGATTGTTTAGTGTATTACGAAAACAAGAAGAATTTAAGTAATTCTCTTAATAAGCTGATTCACACAGAAATTGAAAATTATTCAAAGTCGCAGCTTAAAATTGCAATAGTTCTTAAAACAGTATATGACAAGAAGCTCTATGAAGTACAGGGATATAAAAACATTTACGATTATGCGAATGACGAATTTAACATTGCGCGCGGTACAGTTTCCAACTGGCTTATGATTGTAAATAATTTTTGCACTTTGAATGAGCAGACAGGTTTTTATACTCTTGATGAAAGATTGAAAGATTTTAGCATAACACAGCTTGTATTATTACGGCAGTTGACTATTGAACAGTTTGAAGAACTGGGAATAACTTCCGATTTATCAACTCGCAATTTAAAAGCCTTAATCAAGGAAAAATTAAATATTAACGCTATTGCTACAAGTGTTAAGCCTGATATAGATGCTTCTGCTCTTCCAGATAATCCCGAGGACGAAGAAGAACTATACAAAGAAGCTGACGCAATAGATAACGCAATGAGTAAACCCGAGGAAATACAGAAATCGGAAGAATCGGTAGAATTGCAGAATGAACAGGAAGAACAGCCAACAGATAAAGTAAAACTTCGTTTGATGTTTACTGGCGGCTCTGTAATGTCTGATACACAGATTGAGTTTATAAACAAGTTTCTTACAACACAGCCAAAAAACAAGAAGTTAAAACTTGTTTTTATAGAAGAAAATTAAATAAAAGGGAGATTTTAAACATGGAAAACAAAGAGAACTATATCAGAAAAGACATTGTCAAATCAGTAGAAAAAGCGATTGTTGAAATATTCAATTGCAATAATCGTTCATCTGATTTATCCGTTGTTGATGTTATAGAAGCGGCTAAAGAGCTTCATAACCTTAACAAGGCAGAAGAAGCCGAGTTATATTTATTCGTTAAATATATGCAGATGCGTTTTATCCACTTCTTCAATGTAGTTGTTAAATCTAAGTAATAAAAGATTAATAACATTATTACATAGTTATATTCTGCCGCCCCAGTAGGCAAGTCGGCGCGGCAGTTTATAAAAAGTTCGTTCTATTGAACGCACTATATAAATATATCACAAAATAAATTTAAAGAGAGGGCGCAAAAGCGCAAAGGTGAAAAAGAATGAAATTAGGATTTATGACAATAGCAAAGGTTTATAGAAAGACGTACAGGAAATAACAGACCGCGCAACAGGTCGTGTTACTGGAGAATATTATCCAGTAATTCTTGACGACGGAGAAGATACACTTGACGCAACTGTCCCTAAAGACGTTTACAACGGTATTGAAGAAGATAAGATTTACCTCTTTGCCGGAACATATGATGATAGGTTCAAGAGAGAAAATACAACACCGAAGCCAAGAATCACAGCCGTTCTTTATCCAATCAATGAGCCATGGCGCAAAGATTTTATTGATGAATTCAGTAAGCAGACATACGACAGCTTTGCAATGCCGTTCAAAGATGAGCAGCAGAAAAACACTACTGCTACTGCTTCTAAGGCTTCTAAGTAATTAAGTGATAATATCGCGGTCGCTTCCCGCGCTATTATAGACCATTTAACAACACTGTGTTAAATGGGTACTGCATTTGTGAACAGTGGCGGTTATTACTCGCTCTGTGTTACTCGTTAAACCGCCGCCGTTCCTTATGCTCTAACAAATAAATAATAATCAACAAGGATATATTAAAGGTCGTAACAGTCGCTTTGTTATTCTCCCAAGTGGATAAGCGTTGTGTGTAGTCCAATTCAATCATGTTGTAACTATGTCGGTTGTTACGGCTTTTAATATGCCCTTGTCGGATTGGGCATATATGAGCAGAAACATTTACAAATAAAGAAAGAAGGGAGTTAAACATGGATTTCTTAATATTATTAAGAAACATTCTTGTACCTGTCGCAATACTTATGTGGGTAATTATCGGGCTTGTAGCACTTATTATCTTCTTAAGAAACAAGTTCAGCGGTAAAAGAATTAAGTTTACAGGAAATGTGTATAAAGAAACATTCGTACAGAATCACAGCACATCACCCGACAATTCAGTTAATACCGACAATACAGAAGATATTGCAAACGGTGCAGATGGTGCCAGAAGTCCAAACGGCGCTAATAAGGGCGGCTCTAGCTTATGCTTGTAAGAGAGCTGTCAAAAGCATGAATTAATTCGGTAATGATACACCGCCACTCTTCCAAGAGTTCGCGCGATTGAACTATTACAAAACTTATACTGTTCTACCAACAGTGACAGCTCGCGCCGTTTAAGGCAAGAGTGGCACGCATTACCCATGTACCGCACACAGCGTTAATTAAGCCAGTACACCGCAAGCGGTACATAACCATCATCAAACTTAATAGACGTGTTCAGCCCCCGACGAACTGAATCAGCGGTGAATTCGTTCCGTCCTCTTCTACTGATATTCGCTCTAATTATCAATGTCGTTGATGTTGTGGGGGTTGTCAGCTTGGGTACGGTCTTTGAAGTGGTGGGGCGCACCGAGGAAGCTAACCTACAACTTATCGACTTCATATATGTAGCGGAGAAAGAGAAAGAAGCCGCGGAGACACAGAAGAAACTCGCCTACGGAGTACACAATCCCCGGGAATGAGCCGTTAAGAAAACATGAACGCAAAGCGCGATTGTTTTTAGGTGAATGGGGTCGCGTGAGCGTTCCATAATAAACCAAAAACAACACAGACACAATAAACACAGACACAATAAACAAAAATAGAATAACTAATTAATAAATTAAGAAAGCAAGAAAGCAATGATAAAAGAAACGATATCAGAACATAAACCAATATTTATATTAATGATTATCACTTTAACACTACTACTAATATTTACTGTAATTTATATTGTTATGCCAGTAAACGCAGAAGAAAAAGAAACATCATATGCAATAGAAGAAATACAAACACAGATTGTAAAAGAATCAGAAAATAAAAATGACAATAATACCTTAAATATAGATAGTAACAATGCAACAAGTCAAGAATCAGAAGAAACACCAACAGAAACGCAAGAGAACACACTCGCAGAAATCCGCGACACACTCTATATAATTTCAATAACACTCATTATATTTACAGGCGCGTTTCTAGGCTATGTAGCAGTTTCACGATTAATGTAGAAAGAGAGGATATAAGACATGACAACAGCAAGCGCAATATTAACAGATTATTCTCAGTATATAGCAATGGGGTTTTCAATGTCTGTAATACTCTCATTCACATTATGGGCGATTATGAAGCTCTGGCGCTTCGTAGTCGATATTATTAAGCTATCAACACCTTACAGGTGATGATAAATATAATTTTCGGAGGTTCCCAGTATGACACCAACAGTATTAGCAGCAGAGGGAAATGCAGCAGTCACAATGAGTACAGAAATCAAGACAGCAATCACAACAGCTTGTCAGAGCGCAGTCGATGTGTGCAAAGACGGTATTGTCGCTGTTCTTCCTATCGGTCTCTCACTCATGGCAATCACTATGGGTATAAGAATGGCTGTCGGCTTCTTTAGAAGCCTTGCAAACTAGTACTCCGATACTAGCAAAGGCAGAGTTTAACAACTCTGCTGATGTACACAAAGAAGCGTTTAAGAGTTCGTGCGAACGAACAAATAAAAACGAGTAACACAGAAAGCGAGGTACAAATAACAATGGGATATGTACTATTACTGTTATTCTTCCTAGTGTGGCGGAATATGGTACAAATCAAGAAAGCGACAAACTATATTGCCTACGGAACAGAACACCGTAAAGGCAAAATAAGCAAGCTCCTTGACCTTATAACCAACATACACAATGAGGAAGCGGAAGCAAGAAAAGCCAAGCGAGCCAAGCGGCAGGCAGAAAGAGAGAAGAAAGTTCATGAAGAAAATAATTGATATAGATAAAATCTTAATTTTAATTATGGTTTCTTCTATCCTTTCTTTTCTTAAATTTATTATCACTGTCTCTATAGGTAATGATTTAACACCTTTATTTGATGTATTGATAATCGATATTCTTATTCTTGCAATTCTCTTTATTTGTGAAGAAATTATTAAGCCAAGCATGGATAATAAGAAAGAAATCAATGACAATGAGAATAAAGAAATCGAGGATAAAGAGCATGAAGAAAATAATTAAGTTGCTTAAATCAGATAGCACATTTCTATTAATTATCATTCATGTTATTACAACAATAGCGTTTATCATCTTCGTATCTTTAAAATATGACTGGATTGTTGTGCAGTTCGGTTCTTATGCTTTTTTTGTTGCGATTTACGCTCCTATTGGCGGATTTATCGTTGGCGGTTATTACTTCATAGTCGATTATCTTTCGTTGTATTTCAGCAAGGATAAAGAAAGCGAGGACAATAACAATGATTAATTCACTAGAAAAAGTTGATATAAGAAATGTTCCTTATCATTCTACAATTACAGAGCGTGAGATACAAGTTCTTAGGGACTTCTTCACGATACGCGCCTGTATAATTATTATAAGAGAGTCCGTTTCTATTTTACTTAACAAGGATAACAACAATGATTAGTTGTACATATATCCCTATCGTGATAATGCTGCACGACATAACAGGTATTACAATTATAGAAGCATTAATATTAATACTTCTGCTGACTGTTATAACAGTATTATTTATGAAATTTATAATATGGTATATGCACCACATTATATAGCCCTAAAAAATAAAGATTGTGCTACAACTTGCCTAGTGGTATAATCGTATTAATAAGGGGGTGTTATTATTTTCGGTATTTCAAATATAACCTTGCTTCTTTCTTTTATTACATGTATTTTATTTTCAGTTTTATTCATTTTTATTGTAATAAAATTATTTACTTTTTTATTTAGTAAATTGAAGCATTTTTTAAAATCAACATTTTGTCAAAATGACAGTAGGCAAGCTTAAACTTGTCTACTGTTTTTTATTATGGAGTTATTATGAAAAGATATTTTTGTTTTTTTCTTGCTGTTTTAATTACAGCAATGTCTATTATTTTTTATTGTCCTTTCAATATTTACGCAAATGACGCTTTTACTATTAGCAAAAATTCTACTGAAAAAACTGGTTTATCTGCTGATGAAGCGCAAAAAGCTATTGACGCAAACGCAGATATTAAAGGTAAAGACGGTGTAACAATGCTTTTATATACTCCTTCTGATAGTTATAATTACACCCTTAAAAGTGGCGCTTTTGTTGCTCACCTTTCCGATTCTCAAGCTAAGGCAATGTTAATGTCAAAAAAATCTTTTCAACAGTATGTCGTTTTATGTTCTTCCTTGATTTCAAACGGTACTGTTTTTCGTGGTTTTTTGAAAACTGTCGGCATTGCAACTACTGGCGATTCTAACGCTCTCACAAATATTGTTGATAAGTTTACATGTAATTATAATTACCTTGATTCTATTAATTATGATGAGGATACACAGACAATCACAATGGATAATACTAGTGTTGACAAATTAAGAGAAGAAATCAAGAAATATTATTATGATTCTATCGGTATTGTTCAGTTTAAATGTGAGGGAACTATTACAGATCTTCTTAATTCTTCTAGGTTTACAGGCTTATTTGAATATGAAGAGGATAAAATTTCTGCATATAATGCTTATTCTAAGTACAAGTTTGCTTTGGTTGATATAGTTAGTGATAATTCTTATTATCAATCATATAATAATATTTTTTGGAATGATAATGATTATATTTATATGTCAGATGATTTAGGTTATTGTTATAGCTCAAGTGATAAATATTATAAATTATGTAATTATACTGGTAATTCATCTGTAAATTTTATTGACAATAAAAAAATAATTACTCGTTATGATGTTCCTGATAATCGTAATAATATTAAAGGTTTATTTGCTGTTCATGATACACATTATAATTATATTTGCTCTGTCTTCACTGATGAAAAATATAATTTTACTTATATAAATCAAACTTTATCGGCTATTCCTATTGACCTCACATATCGTATGTTTTTTTACTCTTATAATAATGAACCTTTAAGGTTTTTTAAAAGTTATTCTTCTTTGTACAACTATTTACATGGAGACCAAAACGCTTATCTTAGCAGCAAGATTGAAGAGACAGGGAAAGATATAAGTATGAGTATTAAAGATATGGACGCTAACCTGGGTGATAAAATTGACACTCTTATTGATACTATTAACAGCAAAAAAGAAGGTCTCTCGGCTGACGAATTGCAAAACGTAATAGACAAAGGGCTCGAAGACTTAAATAAGAATACAGAAGATATTAAGGATAATACAAGTGATATTCTTGATACATTAAAAGAACAGAATAATATCTTATTGCAGATTCTCGGTGTAACTGAATACATAGCATATCAGAACGACAAATATAACAATACTTATACGAAAGCTGATATGTCAAACCTTTTTAAAAAGTCATTTAATAGGGTTTCTGACGCTGTTCTTTATGGTGAAAAAGTTGATGACGACAACGAAGAAACTATTGACCGCACTAAGTTTAGTTATCATAACGGAATTTTCGGACACTTTCCTTTTAGTGTTCCTTATCAGCTTTACGAATGGTTAAAAATCTTGCAGTCTGAGCCTATATGTCCAGAGTTTACATATCATTATGGATTTTTAATTGGTATAAGTAAAGATAGCGACGAATACGACAAATATAAAATTACATTTAATTTGTCGGCTTATGATTCATGGAGAGAAGTCGCGGCAAGTTTTTTAAAACTGGCTTTTACTCTTACAATGGCTATAGGTACATATAAAAAATTCAAGGGGGAGTTATAACATGTGGGAAAAACTTATTTTAATTGTTTGTAGTGCCTTAACTGATTTGATTGCAAATCTATTAACATTTTTTGTTGATGTCGTTCTTATTGCTTACAACCTCTTACCTACCGACCCTGTTAGCGGTTTATTAAATGTCAGTAAAGAGCCGTTTGTTAATTATCTACCCTATATTAATTGGTTTATTCCGTTTGACTATGTTATTACTCTTACCGGTGCTGTTTTAGATGCATATGGTTTATATATTTGTTGGAAATATTTCAAAAAAATTCTTTATGCTGTTCTTTCATACAGAAAAAATCTTATTGGTATGTTAGCTTATTTGTTAAAATAGTTCGCGCGAACGAACGCACGCACATTTTTGAGGTGATTATTATATGATATGGTTTTATACAGGTGTCCCCGGCAGTGGCAAAAGTTATCATGCCGCGAAAGAGATTTATAAATTTATCCAAAAAGGTAAAAACATAATAGGTAATATGGAAATTAATACAGATAATATCCCCACGCTTAATAAAAAGCCCAAGGGGTGTTATTTGTATGTCTCGAATAAAGAATGGCTTAATAATTCCATTCTTGAAATGAAAATTGATAGACATGGTGCAACTAGGCTCAAAGAACCCGACGACATTTACAGCTATATACAGGGCTTAAAAGGTTATGCTTATAATTTCCATGAACGCGATAAACAGGGAAAGTTTAAGCTACACCAGACGTTATTAATTCTTGATGAATGCCAAGAGTTATATAATAGCCGTTCTTGGAATAGAAAAGACCGCCTTGCTTGGTGTGCCTTTTATCGTCTGCATAGAAAGCTCGGTTACGATGTAATACTTATATCGCAGGACGACAAGTGCATTGATAAGCAGATTCGAAATGTCCTTGAAACACAAGTACTGCATAGAAACGTTGGTAATTACAAAGTATTTGGTAAACTTCTTTCACTCCTCTTCGGGGGAAATCTGTTTATTTGCATTACAAGTAAATACGGCTATTCTAAGAAAGATGCTAAAACAGGTAGTAAATTTCTATTCGGTGAAAAGAAATATTATAGCGTGTATGATACAACACAATTGTACTAGGTGGAATCTCGGAGTATTCGGAGAGATAACACCTAGTACAAGTGGGCCTGTATCTGCGCATAGTATAACACACACATACATACGCATACACACGCGCGCACATGCGCGTACTTGATAATATATACACTTAACACTAGGAAAACGAAAAGGGAGATTCAAACATGAAGAAAAAAGAAATTAACGAAATTATGGCACATGTCGCCGCTCTGTCTGATAAAAAACTTGAAGAAGAATATTACACCGCCGTTGATAATTGTTTAGGTTCTCAAGTCGATAGAATGGTTGAACTTGGTTATGATTCTATTGATATTATTGAACGTGAAAAGCATGAAAAATATTGTTCTGAATACGCTGACATACTTGGTTATTTATGCGAAAAGAGAAATATAAAATTATGTGGAGATAAATAACATGGGTGCTTACAATGTTCGTACATTAACATATAAAAATCAAACACAGGTGAGATTTTTTAAGAAGCCGATTGAATTTGATAAAAAGAAAGTTCGTGCGAATGAACGCAAGAAAAAGACAGAAGAAGAAAGAACGCAATTCGATATTGATTTATCTATTAGACAGTCAATGCACCGAACAAAAGATAAGATATGGAATATCTGTCTAGCCAATGATTGGGAGTATTTTGTAACATTTACTTTCAATCCTAAAATTGTTAATAGTGAAGATTATGACGACTGCTCTGCTAAAATGTCTAAATGGCTTATGAATGCTAAACAAATATGTGCGCCAGATTTAAAATATTGTCTTGTGCCTGAGTATCATTCAGACAAAAAGAAATTTCATTTTCACGCGCTCATGTCTAATCTTGGTGACATTCAGCTTGTAGACAGTGGCAGACGAAAAGATAAAGGAACAAAGATTATATATAACATTGCAAATTATCGTTTAGGGTTTTCTACTGCTATCCCAGTAAATAAAGACAGTGATTCACAAGGGAAGATTGTCGGATACATGCTCAAATACATAACAAAAGACCTTGCTACATTAACACAAGGCAAAAAGCGTTATTGGTACACAAGAACAAATTGCGAAAAGCCTGTAATAGACACATTTTTAATTGAAAATGATAAAATAAAGGATTTTACAGAAGCGTTAGAAAATGATAAGTCTTACAGAAAAACAGTTGATATGCCATTTTCTGATAATGAGTTAAAAATATACAACTTTGATACAAATTGACCTATAATATAGCCACAAGGGAGAGTGACAACATGGGAAAACATTTGACAGAAAAAGAACGCTATTTGATAGAATTTATGTACAACAAAGAAAAGAGAACACAACGTGAGATATCCAAGATATTAAATAAACATTACAATACTATTTACAATGAGATTAAGCGCGGAACTGTTAGGCTGCTTGACCGCTACTTAAAAGAATATGATATATATTGTGCTGATGTAGGACAACGTAAGTACTTAGAAGCCAATGCAAGAAAAGGCGCAAATAATAAAGTTGCTTGCGATAGTGAATATATAAAATTTATACATGACAGAGTAAAAGAACATTATTCTTTCTACTCTGCAAATGAGCTTGCAAAACAAGAGGGATTTAATACAAGAGTATGTTTAACCACTCTTTATAATTATTTCAATAAACGATTTATTAAATTGAAAAAATCGGACATGCCATATAATAAAATTAAAAAGGTAAAACAGGAAAAAGAAACAAAACGCGTTTACCAGTACGGTAAGCGTTCTATTGATGAACGTGAGGACTTAAAACAGCGTGATATATACGGTCACTGGGAAATGGATACTGTGCAAGGACAGAAAAAGAAAAAGGGTTGTATACTTGTTTTGTCCGAACGAAAGACAAGACAAGAATTACTCTTTAAACTCGATAATAAACAATGTGCCAGTGTATGGAATACTTTACAAGATAATTGGGATAAGTTAAAACACCATATCAAGACAATCACATGTGATAATGGTGTTGAGTTCTCAACAAATTGCGAACTTAGCAACAATGAATTAATAGAGTTCGTGCGAACGAATTTATATTATTGTCACCCTTACCGAAGCGGTGAACGTGGAACAAATGAAAATCAAAATAAATTAATAAGACGCTTTTACCCTAAGGGTGTTGACTTATCAGAAGTCACGCAAGAGGAATTAAACAAGATACAAGACTTTATGAACAATATGCCGCGTAAGATATTTAACGGCTTATCATCAAATCAATTTTTAGAACAAAATGAAATGGAGTATTTACAAACATGATGGACAAGATAAGAAAGATTTTAATAATTATAAAAAGGTGTGTGACATGTTCCCCTACTGCTAACATATGCTTACATCATACGAACAATCAAACAACATGTCACATGCTTTGTAAGTATGCGCGTGAATGTGATTTACACTCGCGTTTCTTTCGTCTCAATAGCTGGTAATATAAGCTAAAAATTTTTTAACAAAAAATCACAATTTATTATTGACATTTACAAAAATTTTTCAAAAGTGTTATAATCCCTGTCTACTCCGTCATCTTAAGGGTTACTGTACCATCTGCATCAGTACCAAGATTAGGCATCTTCTGCATCTTTTGTGCAGTTCCTATAAAGAACTTGTATTGGTCAAGTACCTGATCCTTCTCCATATCAGATACAGCTTTCTTAATGTCAACATCTTCCATACTGCTTGTTGCAGCAACAAGATTGAATCTGTTTCTGTTCTCAAAATGAAATGCAAATTCTTTAGGATCAGAATGTACAGGTGCTTTGTTAATTTCCTTGTCAGTCTGATTGTGACTGCCAGCCTCCTGTGAGCCAGCTCCTGTCTGTTCTATCTGAACATCTTCTGTATTCTGCAGATTATTATTATGTTTACTGCCTATTGTATAGTTATCATAAAATGAATGAATATTAATTCTTCCTACTCCCATAGCTGACTCCTTTCTGCATAGATTACATCCTTGTTTTATATTTATCGGCATGTTTATCTGATAATTTACTATCTTATTCAACAAATTTCTACATAAATTTACATTTATTTATAAACACTGCTATAAATTTTTTATAAACACCTGCTTTTTACGTTGACCTTACCGCAAGATTAACTTAATATAAAGATACATTTTTATAAGGAGTACATTAATAATATGAACAAAAAGAATTCAATATTCGTAATTACAGGAATCTTCCTTATCTGCACAAGATTCTGGGTTTCCTTTGGCACTGTAAACATTGATATAAGCAATGATATCGTCGGATACATCCTTATATTCCTCGGTATCAATAATATGAAAGAACTTAATTCCCGCTTTAAGAAAGGAATGTTTCTTTCTCTTGCCGGACTTGCCGGTGCAATACTCTCACAATATCTTATTGCAAGAGACTGGCCTGTGCCAGAGACTATGTATTCTATAGCAATAGGTATCAGTGTCGTATTTGCTATATATTTTACCTATTATTATACAGAAGCCCTTGTCATGGAAGCAAGGATACAGGAAAAAACTGCTGTTACAAGAAATTATCAGCTAACATGGCTTCTTATGTCTGCCGGAATATTTATCCACTATTTTGCATTCAAGTCTTCAATAACAATGTGGTCTATACTTGTTGAAGCACTTATTGCCGTGATTACCATATATTATTGTTTCTTAGTATTTTCAACCAGCAGACAGCTTTACGAAGACTGATAGCTTTACATTTTTTAACAAATGCGATTTGGTTATTTACATTATTCGTTTATACAGTAATTGAGTTGACTTTTGCCTGTTTCAGTGTTTTAATGATGTCGTCAGCACGAAAGGATATTAATTATGAAAAAGTTAGAGATTATTATCAGACCTGAAAGACTTGATGATCTTAAGGCCATCCTTAATAGCAATGGTGCGCATGGGCTTATGATTTCTAATATCATGGGATATGGAAGCCAGCGTGGACATAAGCAGGTTTACAATGGTGTTGATTTCGGTGGTAATCTTCTTCCAAAGGTTAAGGTCGAATCAATTGTATCAGATGAGACTTACGAGACAATTATTGACCAGGTAATCGAGCAGATTAACACTGGTGAGTATGGTGATGGCAAGATATTTGTTTATGACGTATATGATGCTATCAGAATCCGTACAGGAGAGCGTGGGACAGACGCTTTATAACTTCATATTAATTATTGGTTATCAACGGGGATAACAGTCAGAATTACTATCTGACCGTTATCTCTTTTTTTGTACATAACTTTCGCTATCTGTATCCCATAACCGTACAGATATATAAAATGGGGTCACAGGAAACTACCCAGCCTGTGACCCCGCCCCTTTTTTAGGATTTATTCTTCTTTATTATCTGTTGTATCTTCAATTAAATCTTCTGATTTCTCATTCTCAATAACCTCTGGTTCATCTTTCTTAACCATGTCTTTTTCCAGCTTCTTGAATATACTTGAGAAAATATATGAATCAACATACAATATCAATGGTATTGTTACTATAAATGCAGTGAAATATATGCATGAGAAATATATCAGTCCAACAGTTGCTATAAGCATAATTATTGTCTGTGGAAGATGATGCATACATATAATAAGTGAATTCTTAAGTGTACCTATAAGCTTATTGTCATATCTTGAAAGCATTGCAAATGAGTAAAGCATTATTCCAACCCATATTGCCATGACTCCTATTACAACAAATATAAACAAAGTTCCTATCTGTGAGCCCTGAACAAGTCCCCACTGTACGCTTGCTCTTAAATCAATAAAAAGAAGAAAGCCGATAACTCCATGTACAATCTCTAACAAAAGTCCCTGTACAAAATTCATCTTGAACGACTTCCAGAAATCTTTGTATACATAACTTTCCTCGTCTCGTACTAATTTTATTCCTGAATAAAATGCTGCTGTAAGCGATGCTCCTATTGTTACAACCGGCAGACAAAATACAACTGTAATAACTGCCAGTATTATAAAGTCACCTGCCTTGGTGAGTCCTCTAAAAAGTTTTCCATCTAATCCAAATCCATTCATAATTATATACCCCTTTGCTTAAACACTATGATTATACAAGACCTGCCATAAAAATCAAAGAATTTTTCGTATATATTTCTTAAATGTTTATAAAAGCTGTTTTTTTGCCACAGCATTTATGATAAACTGTTAAACAATAACGATTATTAAGGAGTGTTTATGGCTAAAGGAAACAACATTCACGACGAAATTAAAGAGCAGCGTAAAAAGCTTAAAGATTTGTCTTTTTCAGATAAAATCAAATACATATGGAGCTATTACTGGATTCCAATCGTAGGAGTTGTACTTGCAGTTATATTTGCAGTTTCTCTTATTTCATCCATAGTTAAGAACAATTATGATACTGTATGTTTTGTTGCTGTACTTGATGGCAAGATGACAGGTTATGAAAATGATACTGATATTCTCACAACCGGACTTACAGACTATCTTGGAATTGACGGCAAGAAAGAACAGGTTGATTTCTCATATACATTTTCACTGAAAGAAGTGGCAATGGACCAGGAAGCATATGTTTCAGCTAATAAGTTATATACTTATGCATCAACAGGTTCTCTTGACGGATACCTTTCTGAACGTGAGTATATTGATCACTTCTGTACTGACAAGGATATATTCTTCTGTGATTTGCGCGATATATTCTCCGATGAGGAATTAGAGCAGTTAGATGATTACATTGTGTATTTCACCAACACTGCCGGAGAGACATATCCTATTGCTGTAGATATCACTGAAGCACCTGTAATCAAAGACAGTGACCTGAATATGAAAGACCCTTGCTATGGTGTTGTGTCATCATCAAAGTATCAGACCAATGCTGCTGATTTTATAAGATATGTATTTAATATGAAGTCAGCCTGATATAATTACAGCTTTTTTCTATATATATTCATCCCGTCTGTATCGCCTGCATACAATGTGAAACCCAGTTTCAATGCAAGCTGTATGGACGGGATATTTGTTTTCACTGTGCATATATATAATGCTTCTAAGCCTAACCTGTCCTTAGCAATATTCACTATATGGTTCATAACTTCCCATGCCACACGCTTTCCCTGCCAGCTTTTTTTCACAAGATACCCAAGCTCCTGACAGTTCTGTCCATCTATGCTGCGGTTTTCAATGCCTGCCCTTGCCACAAGTTCACCTGTTTTCTTTTCAAACACAAGCCACAGACCGTACCCGAAGAAGCCATACATATTCTCAATGTATTTTATTGTAAATGCTTTCTCATCCTCATATTCATATAATGGCTCAACATACTGGCAGTCTGAAAGTGTCTGATATAATTCGTATAAATGTGGTAAATCTCCCACTGTCATCTCCCGTATAATAAACCTCTCCGTCTCTGCAATCACAAGCGGCTCATTGTATTTTCTGGCACATACAAGTTTTAACAGGTCATCATCAATATCTTCCTCATCATATACAACATATGAGGCTTTTCCCCGATATACTTCTCCAAGCCCTATATCAGGAATCTCCAGTGTTCCATCTGATTTTAACATATCTTTGTCATTAATTATTATTTTTCTGCCTTCGCCCATATCAATATATTTTCTCATATATGCCTCTTCATAATTGTTTCTAAAGTTTTAATTTGACTTTTTATACTGTAGTATTTAGAATTAATTACATCACATTTTGCTTATGCAGACAAGCAGGCAATTTAATGAATTTCAGGAGGAATAATATGGCTAATCCAATAGTTACATTTACAATGGAAAACGGCGATGTGATGAAAGCTGAGCTTTATCCGGAAATCGCACCTACATCAGTTAATAATTTCGTTAATCTTGTTCAGAAGGGATTCTATGACGGACTTATATTTCACAGAGTAATCGCAGGTTTTATGATTCAGGGTGGTGACCCTGAAGGAACAGGTATGGGTGGTCCAGGCTACTCTATCAAGGGCGAATTCGCATCTAACGGATTTAAGAACGACTTAAAGCATACAAGAGGTGTTCTTTCAATGGCCCGTTCTATGAGACCTGATTCTGCAGGCTCACAGTTCTTTATCATGCACCAGAACGCTCCACATCTTGATGGAGATTATGCTGCATTCGGTAAGCTTATCGAGGGTGAAGATATTCTTGACAAGATTGCCGGCGTAGACACAGACTACAGCGACAGACCTAGAAAGCCACAGGTTATGAAAACTGTTACTGTTGAGACATTTGGCGAGGAATATCCAGAACCAGAGAAGTTATAATTAAAGTTCATCCATTGACATCAAAAAGGCGGATACAGTTAATTGCTGTACCCGCCTTTATTATCTTTTATTATCTAGAAATGTCCGCCGGAGCCACTGTTTCCACCGCCTCCGCCGCTGCTTCCGCTGCTATTGTTGTGCTCAATATGTCTTGTAACAACTGTTGTATTAATGAACACGTCTCTTCTGTCATTAACCTTAAAGTTATGGTCTTTCGTATATTCTGTGCTGCTTACAGTCATTCTTGCCTTGGCATTATGCATCATTGTAAGAACAGCAGCAACTGCAACACCTGATGCAATGAGAAGCTTTATCCACATTTTGTATGTAAGTTTTTTGACTATGCTTGTAGTCATGCACATATTCATATTCTTGATATACTTAGAAAATGCTTTGTAATAATCCTTATCCGAAAGCTTCTCCTCACACGCTTCTCTTATATCATCAATTGTCTCCTGTGAAATATCAGTTCCTGCCTTGCCCTGTGTATACATTCTATCAGCTCTTGATTTCATATCAACGCCATATATTACGGCATCCTTTGAATATCCGTTATCATCAAGGAATTTCTTAAGATAGCTGTCCATCGTACTGCCATCATGTCCTATATTAGTTGTGATAATAACTATATCACACTCTGAATCCTCAGATGCTTTCTTACACTGGCTCTTTAGCTTACTTATCTCATCAGCAGTAAGAATTCCTGCTTTGTCATATACATATTCCTTTGATGAATCTGCATACACATCAGTCTTAATACTTAACAACACTCCCACACACATAAAGCATGCCATAATTATGCTCATGAAAGCCTTTATCTTCTTATTAATCTTCATCATATGAACAAAAGCCCTCCAAACATAGTAATAATAAGTGTAACAATGAATATTCCCGCTCCGAATCCAAATGCTTTCTTTCCGCTTATCGGTCTGTCAGCAACTATCTTGCCTGTCTGTCCGTTAAGCATGAACTGGAAATTCTTCTTGTTAAACCTGTAATTAAGTACCCATACCGGAAATAATGCATACTGGCTTCCTGTCGGACGCATTGTTATGTCATTGTTGATTATATTAACAGATGAATAACCGGTAATTGTTGACATTGCAATATCTGTTATATATTTGTCAGCTCTTCTCGTAGCCCTCTCCTGTATCTGGTCTGCCGTATAATTATATCTTTCTGAAAGATATCCTGAAAGATATGGCATTGAAAATGCAGTTAATTCATTATAGTTAAATGGCTCCAGCTTATCCATCGCATCATCAGGCATTTTCTCAGATGCATCTGCCGGAATCTTCTCAAACTTTGCAGATATATTTCTGAACACCTGAAAATGATCTGTGTATATATACTCTGTATCACCTTTTCTTGTTGTCCTGACCCTTTCTGCATTAGCATGCATATCTGTCTGTGCCGAATAATCATACAGCCAGTAAGGTACATACAGTCCGCTTATTTTCTCAATTGTTGAATTTCTTGATAAAGCAGATGGCGTGAGTGGTCCTTTCTTACACCAGTTTTTGTAAATCTCTACTGCTTTATCCTTGTTAATCTTAAATGGTATAATTGTTGATGGCTTGAATTCACCTTTAAGTCTGTCCTCCACAAGTGTCGGATTACCACAGAACGAACAAAATGTTGCCGATGTATACTCATCTGCTACAAGCTCTGCACCACATGTATTACAATGGTACATCTTCATCTCTTTGTCATATTCTCCCTGTGTACTGTTCTGTGAATATTTCTCTTCATATTCCCGAACATCAATCTGCATTCCACATGACGGACAGCCTAATTTCTGTGTTGTACTGTCAAACTCCATAGCAGCACCACACCCAGGGCATTTGTAAATTGTTGGCATATTCCCCTCCTTAATCCACAGTCGTTCATAATTTATTCATATCTAATTCAATAAGATTTAACACTATGCACATTGTTTCTTCACTTTTGTTCAATATAATTCAATCATAAGAACAAGACATTTTCTACTATATGTTTTTCATAAATCGAGTTGTTAATAAACAGCTCTCCTCCCTCTTTCACCGTCTGCTACTCCGGCAGGCGGTGTTTTTTATCCTGTATATAATTATAATACGACGAATGAAGCTATAACTAAAACCACTCCTATTATAATTATTATCTTTCCCTTCTTCTTATCTTTAGCAAGTTTTTCATTATTAAGTCTGGCTTTTTCATCATCAGGCATAACCTGTTCCTCATATGTCATTCTGACATCTCTTGCATCAAAGAATATGTTAAAATTATGTTTTGCCGTAAGATATGTTGCAAGTCCGACAATAATTACAACAATTCCTGCAAGAAAAAGCATGAACCCAATAAATGGCAGATAGCTTGTGCCAGCATGCTCTTCACTATTATAGAAATCCATTGCGGCGCTGGTATCAGCTTCAAGTGCTATCCTGTTGATAAAAAATGTTAAATAACCCATACAGGTCTCCTCTCTTTAGATATTTCCTTAGGACATACATGATTATACATCATATTTCTTTGTATTAACACATAAATATCATATAAATATTCCTTTTCATTTTTAATGATATGAGATATAATGTTGTCATAGAAAATCGTGCAATGGAGGTAAAGAAATATGTTAGTTTCAGCTAAAGAAATGTTAGACAAAGCTCTTGCCGGCAAATATGCTGTCGGACAGTTCAACATCAATAACCTTGAATGGACTAAGTCTATTCTCCTTACTGCACAGGAGATGAATGCTCCTGTAATCCTTGGTGTATCTGAAGGTGCTGGTAAGTATATGACAGGTTTCGAGACTGTTGCAGCCATGGTTAAGGCTATGGACAAGTCTCTTGGAATCACTGTTCCTGTTGCTCTTCATCTTGACCACGGAACATATGAAGGATGCTACAAATGTATCAAAGCAGGCTTCACATCTATTATGTTTGACGGTTCTCATTATCCAATTGATGAGAATATCAAGAAGACAACCGAGCTTGTCAATGTAGCTCATAATCTTGGTCTTTCTATTGAGGCAGAAGTTGGTTCAATAGGCGGCGAGGAAGATGGTGTTATCGGAATGGGTGAATGTGCAGACCCTGATGAATGTAAAGCTATTGCAGATCTTGGTGTAGACATGCTTGCAGCAGGTATCGGTAATATACATGGAAAGTATCCTGCTAACTGGCCAGGATTAAGCTTTGAGACTCTTGCAGCTGTTAAGGATAAGATTGGTGATATGCCATTAGTTCTTCATGGTGGTACAGGTATTCCTGCAGATATGATTCAGAAGGCAATCTCTCTTGGAGTTTCTAAGATTAATGTTAACACAGAGTGCCAGCTTTCATTTGCTGATGCAACAAGAAAGTATATTGAAGCAGGCAAAGACCTTGAAGGAAAGGGATTTGATCCTAGAAAGCTTCTGGCTCCAGGCTGCGAAGCAATTAAAGAAACTGTTCGCGAGAAGATTAATCTTTTTGGTTCAGCAGGAAAAGCTTGATGATGATTGGAGATTTTTATGAGTAACTTAAAGACAGATGAAGATGATGATTTTATAACATCTGCTTCACCTGAAACAGAACCAGACGAAGCGGATTTCGCTTTTGACGTTAAAGAAAAAAAGAAAAAGCGCTCAAGCATAGTAAGCCGTATTATTTTAATTATATGTGCATGCGTTTTTGTTTTTGCAGCAGTCAGGCTTGTATCCATTCTTCTTGAATACAAGAAGGGTAACGATATTTATGATAATATTGAAGGCAACGTCCTTGATGATACACCTGTTAATATTACCATAGGCGAAGATAATCAGGATGTAACAATCCCTTTTGTCTATAATCATCAGGCACTGCTTGATATTAATCCTGATGGTCTTGGTTTTCTTTATGTACCATCGGTAGATATAAGGCTTCCTATTGCCCAGACAACCGATAATGATTTTTATCTTACTCATACATTTGATAAAACTTACAACCGAAACGGATGCCTTTTCGTTGATTATCGAATTAAAGAGGGTCTTAATGCCAGCCATGTTATTATCTATGGACATAACATGGGTTCTGGTGCTATGTTTGGTACTCTTGCCAGATATAAGAATTCTGGTTTCTACCAGACGGAAGGTAATGATGTTTTTTATATATATACAGAAGATGTAATCCGTGAGTACAAGATTTTTACAGTATATATAACTGATCCAATAAGTGATACATTTACATTCAATTTCAGCAATCTGTCCGGTCTTCGCGAATACGCAAAGAATGTCCAGGCTGAATCACTGTACAATACCGGAGTCGATATTTCTAACGCAACACAGGTAGTTACATTTTCAACCTGCACAGATGATTCTAAACAACGTGTTATTGTATCAGGTACATATGTCGGAGAATCAAAGTTAGATAATGGAACATCTTCTGAAGCATCTGTATCCGCTTCAGAATAGGCATTTTAACACTCATATTTCATGCGGGGTTAATTTTTTTAATATTTTCAAAAAAGCACTTGCAAATTTATACAATATGAGTTATTTTATTTAAAGACAGCAGGCTGTCGCTAATTAAATAAGGTAGAACAAAGGCGTTCCATTTATATATTTGTATAAGTATATACTTGGACGCCATTTTTTAGTTTTACTAATAAAAAGATAAGAAAAGGAAGGATGAGGAAGTTATGAGTGAAAGATTCAATGTAGCTGACATCTTCGGCGAGAATGTGTTTAATGACACAGTTATGAAAGAACGTTTACCAAAGAACGTTTACAAAAACCTTAAATTAACAATGGAAGGTGTGCAGGAGTTATCTTTAGCAGATGCTGATGTTATCGCTAATGCTATGAAAGACTGGGCTATCGAGAAAGGTGCAACTCATTACACACATTGGTTCCAGCCTTTAACAGGAACTACTGCTGAGAAACATGATTCATTTATATCAGCACCTAAGTCAGACGGAAAGGTGCTTATGGAATTCTCAGGTAAAGAATTGATTAAAGGCGAACCTGATGCTTCATCATTCCCTTCAGGTGGTCTTCGTGCAACATTCGAGGCCAGAGGATATACAGCATGGGATTGTACATCTCCTGCATTTGTACGCGAAGGTGCTCAAGGTGCTACTCTTTGTATTCCTACAGCATTCTGCTCTTACACAGGTGAAGCTCTTGACCAGAAAACTCCATTACTTCGTTCAATGGATGCCATCAACGAGCAGGCTCTTCGTATTTTAAGGCTTATGGGTAATACAACATCTAAGAAAGTTACTCCTTCTGTAGGTGCTGAACAGGAATACTTCATTGTAGACAGAGAGAAATATTTACAGAGAAAGGATCTTATCTTCTCTGGCCGTACTTTATTCGGAGCTATGCCTCCTAAGGGTCAGGAACTTGATGATCACTACTTTGGTTCTATCCGTGAAAGAATTGCCGCTTTCATGAAAGATATTAATGAAGAATTATGGAAACTTGGTGTATCTGCTAAGACACAGCATAATGAAGTTGCTCCTGCACAGCATGAGTTAGCTCCTATCTATGCACAGTGCAATATTGCTACAGATAACAACCAGCTTATGATGGAAGTTATGAAGAAGGTTGCTTACAGACATGGCCTTGTATGCCTTCTCCATGAGAAGCCATTTGCAGGTGTTAACGGTTCTGGTAAGCATAACAACTGGTCTATCACAACTGATGACGGCATTAACATGCTTGACCCAGGTAAGACACCTCATGAAAACTTCCAGTTCCTTCTTGTACTTGGTGCAATTATGAAGGCTGTTGATAAACATGCTGACCTTCTTCGTGAGTCTGCATCTGATGTTGGTAACGATCACAGACTTGGAGCTAATGAAGCACCTCCAGCTATCATCTCTATGTTCCTTGGCGAGCAGCTTGAAGATGTAGTTATGCAGTTAATCGATAAGGGTGATGCTACAAGCTCTATTCAGAAAGGTAAGTTAAAGACTGGTGCTTCTACTCTTCCAGACCTTAACAAGGATGCTACAGATAGAAACAGAACATCTCCATTCGCATTCACAGGTAACAAGTTTGAGTTCCGTATGGTTGGTTCTTCAGATTCTATCGCTCCTGCAAATGTTGTTCTTAATACAATCGTTGCAGAAAGCTTTAAGGAAATCGCTGATGAATTAGAGGGTTCTGAGGATATGCAGATGGCTGTCCATGATATGATTAAGAAGCTCTTCACAGACCATCACAGAGTTGTATTTAACGGTAATGGTTACTCAGATGAATGGGTAGCGGAAGCTGAAAGAAGAGGACTTCCTAATATCAAATCTATGGTTGAGGCTGTTGGTTCACTTGTTAAACCTGAAACAGTTAAGATGTTTGAAGGATTTGGTGTATTCACAGAAGCTGAATTAAAGTCAAGAGCTGAGATTAAGTACGAAGCTTACTCTAAGGCAATCAACATCGAAGCTAAGACAATGATAGATATGGCTGGCAAGGAAATCATTCCTGCTGTTATCTCATACACAACAGAGCTTGCTAACTCAGTACTTTCAGTTAAGGAAGCTGGTGCAGACGCTTCAGTTCAGGCAGACATCCTTACAGAAGTATCTGGTTACTTAAAGGAAATGAAGGCAGCTTCAGCTAAGCTTGCAGAGACAGTTGCTACAGCAGCTACATTTGAAGGAAAAGCACAGGCTGAATACTTCAGAGATACAGTAAAGGTTGCAATGGACGAATTAAGAGCTCCAGTAGATAAAGCCGAGATGATAGTAGATAAGGAATTCTGGCCATTCCCAAGCTACAGCGAATTATTATTCGAGGTATAATACATAACTAATTGTTATAAATCACTCTCATAAAAAGATAGCCGAAAACAGACAAGCAAAGCTGAATCTGTTTTCGGCTATCTTACTTTATTTCTAGCCAAATCTATCTAGTTCTACTATAATCGCAAAAATCGCACTAATCAGACAGGCAATCCGATTCTGATTAGTGCGATTTTCACCCTTGAAGCATCCACTGTGTAGATTGCCAGTCTGGGGGTATCGGGCTGTGGCTTGATTTATTACGAGCTGTGCAGGAGTTAATGCCGCCATAGACAAAAGTTCAGCGTGCAAAAGCTCGTTCAAACGAAGTGCGTTTGCTTTTGCACGCTGTAAAAAGCTCTGTATATGGCGGCATTTACTCCTGCTAAGCGCAGTAATCCATGAAAGCCACAGCCCGATATCCCCAGACTGGCCACAAACCTACACAGGATAACTCAACCTCTCCTCAACCGGATTATCTAGAACCTCCTCCTTAAACTTCTTCATATATATCTTCGCAAGCTTAAGATTGTTATCCAGATAATTACCACAGTCTCTTGGTGAATATCCAGGAATTGGTGTATTATCGTCATAATTAAGAACATAGTCAGCAGCTTCTCTTAATACCCCGATAATATCCTCAGACTTTAAATCTCCTGCAAATATAACATAAAAACCTGTTCTGCAGCCCATAGGTCCGAAATATATAGTTTTCTCAGCCCATTCTGCATGATTCCTTAAAAATGTAGCAACAAGATGTTCAATTGAATGAATCCCCGGAGTATCCATAGGTGGCTCTTCATTAGGTCTTGTAAATCTTAAATCAAATGTTGTAAGACATACATCTCCAATATAATCCTTTCTTGATACATATACACCTGTCAGTAAATCAAGATGATTCACCGTAAAACTTGCTATCTTGTTCATTATGACTCCTTCTTTCTTATAAATACTATTCTTTTGTTATCTGTTGTTTCTATTAGCAGTTCTTTTATGCTTGATACAAATTTTGTCAGAGTTGAATATCCATATTCCTTTGCCTTGAATTTCGGATATTGACTATGTATTCTCTGTCCAAGTATAGCAAGCTCAACTCCTGTTGCCTTGCTTGCTCTGACATTATCTATTGCGTATTTAACAACCTGTTCTTTAATATTGTCATCTTCTTTGAGCTTTACCAGTACTGCATTATTAACCTTATATGTCTTGAACCCATCCATCTCATTGATAAATGTGGATAATGAGCTATACCCATAATTACGGACATCAAAGTCAGAATATTTTTTCTGCAAACGGCTTCCTATCTCTCCTAAATCCGTCTGCTTTCCCTTATTATCATTTTCCTGGATAATCTCAATAATAGCATTTTCGATTTTGGAAATTCGTATAATATTGTGTGATCTGTTAGGCCTCTGCTTATTATTAACAGCTGTAATTTCTTCATACTCCTGATCCTGTAAAAGTTCCAGATCAGTAAATACTGAACATGCTGCCCTGAATGACCTTGGTGTTTTGTTCTCACCCATTCCAATAACTTCCATGCCAGATTCACGCAGCCTGCTTGCCAGTCTTGTAAAATCTCCATCACTTGATACAATACAGAATCCATCCACATTTTTCGTATACAGAATATCCATAGCGTCAATTATAAGTGTTGAATCAGTAGCATTCTTGCCTACTGTGTTGCGAAACTGCTGTATTGGTGTAATTGAATTCTCCATCAATTCTTTCTTCCATTTGCCCGCCTGCGGACTTGTCCAGTCCCCATATATTCGCTTGTACGTTATAACTCCATACTTAGTCATTTCATCTAATATATTAGAAATATATTTTGATGAAATATTGTCCGAATCAATAAGAACCGCATACCTCTTATCGTCCATAGATTCCCCCTTAATATAAACATTACATCTGATGACGTACTATCTTATATTCGTCATTGCTCTGATAATATGGACACTGCTTATATGAAGAACTTAAAAGTCTTGCGTAATCGTCCTCGTCCATATCAACATCGCATACATATCCTTCAATCTCCTCGTCATATACAAGGTTATTGCAGTAATCGCAATTATATTGTGATGACATATTTATTCCATCTCCTTATTATCTGCTGTCTGGCTGCCTGATGCGCCATTGAGTCTTCCCATTTCATCATATCTTTCAAGGAAATTATGCTTAACACCGTACTGCTTATACGCAATAACTGTATCAAGATTAACATTTTCAACACTTCTGAAAATATTCTTCTCAATGTAAGGGCTTACCTTAGTCAGGTCTTTGATAAGCTGCTTAATCTCGCCTCTCTTAGAACCTTTTTCTGTTCCGCCGCATGAAGCACAGCTCTCTGTAAGCCTGCATGCACACTGTATAAATGCAAGATTATTATAATCTCTCCAATGTATTATATCAGCTTCTCTTATAAGGTAAAGTGGTCTTATAAGTTCCATGCCCTCAAAATTAGTGCTGTGAAGCTTTGGCATCATAGTCTGAATCTGCGCACCATATAACATTCCCATAAGAATTGTTTCAATAACATCATCATAATGATGACCTAAAGCAATCTTATTGCAGCCCAGTTCTTTAGCCTTGCTGTACAGATATCCTCTTCTCATGCGGGCGCACAGATAACATGGTGACTCCTCTATATCTGCAACCGTATCGAATATCTCTGATTTGAACACAGTTATAGGAATATCAAGTATCTTCGCATTATTAAGAATAACCTGATAATTAATATCATTGTATCCCGGATTCATAACTAAGAATACAAGTTCAAAATTATTCTTCCCATGTCTCTTAAGCTCCTGAAAAAGCTTCGCCATAAGCATAGAATCCTTACCGCCTGATATACAGACAGCAATCTTATCTCCGTCCTGTATAAGGTCATATTCATTAAGTGCCTGTGTGAACTTTCTCCATATAGGCTTTCTGAACTTCTTGACTATGCTCCGCTCTATTTCCTTAACTCTGTCTTCACCCGAAATCTCATTCTCTGCCTGTGCTTCCTTGACATAATTCTCGAACTTCCACTTCATATAAGCGCCCCAGCCGCCATACAGACTGTAGACCTCATAACCCATTTCTTCAAGAATATCTGCCAGATCATCACTGTGCAGACCTGTATAGCACAGAAGATATATAGGAACACTCTTATCAAACTGCTGTGTGAATTCCTCAGGTGTTTCTTCAAGCACCTTAATCAGTTCCTCCCAGTACCAATTTCTTGCTCCGGGATATGTTTCCTTCTCGAATTCCTGCTTGTCTCTTACATCAAGCAGAACCTTTTCTCTTTCATCATTCTGGTAATCAATTATTGTTTTCATCATCAACCTCTTCATCCTGCGAATCCTCAAGAATACGCAGTCCTGCCGTACTTGTAACAGGAAGTGAGAACACAATAGTTCCTGCCTTGCTGTCTACACCGGCTTTGTCCATTATAGCACGCATAATAGCATTTTTCTGTGATGACTTTGCAACAATAAGAATTACTTCCTTCTCTGAAACAAGTGAAACTCCAAGGAACTGCTCTGCCCGCTTCATTCCAACACCTTTTCCATGAAGCACCGTTCCACCTGTTGCACCGCCTTCTTCCGCTGCTCTCATCACCTGTGTATTATATCCATAATTAGCTATTGCAACAATAAGTTCATGTTTAGTATCCTTCAATGTGCTCTCATCTCCTTTCTTATATTCCTGCCCGTCAATTAAGAATCCCAGCTCTCTCTTGCCACCAATACTGCTTAGCGACACTATAAATGCGATTCCGGTTCCTGGCACATCTATTCTTAACTTACTCTGAAGCCCCTTCTTAACATTCTTCCATGTATCCTCTGTAACAAATGACATATGGATACCCTTCTCGTCATCCTCAAGTCCCAGTAAATCAAGTACATCACTTGATGCTGTTCCCCTGCCTAACGATATATTAGCTGCTTCAACATTATAATCCTTATAACAATCAACAAAACGCGGCATATTCTTCCTGCTGCATATCGTTACCATTACATATACTTCACTCATATCCGTCACCTCTACAATTCAATAATCGCATCATCTGAAAGCTCTGCAAACATATCCACAACAGGTGTAACAGTCTGTGGCACATTTGCTCTCCTGCTGTCCTTGATTCTGTATATAACACCAAGTATCTGCAAAGTTATAAGAGGTGTCATGGCAACCATGGCAACAACACCGAATGCGTCAGTTACAATATTACCGCCTACTGCGAGACATGCTCCCTGTGCCAGTGGCAGTAAAAATGTAGCTGTCATCGGACCTGACGCAACTCCTCCGGAGTCAAATGCTATGGCAGTGAATATCTTAGGAACAAAAAGCGTAAGTATCAGTGCTATTCCATAACCCGGAATAAGAAAATATAATATTGAGATGCCTGTCAGCACTCTTATCATTGAAAGGCCAACAGATACTGCAACACCTACAGAAAGACTTATCTGCATTGATTTGCCTGATATGCTTCCTGATGTCAGTTCTTCTACCTGATGCATAAGCACATATACAGCAGGCTCTGCCTTAACAATGAAATATCCTATTATCATGCCAGTAGGTACGATAATCCATCTAAATGATAATGAAGCAAGCACTGATCCAAGATAATTACCTGCTGGAATAAATCCAACATTAGCACCTGTAAGAAAAAGTACAAGTCCAATATATGTATACACAAGTCCAACGCATATCTTAATAAGCGACTTCTTATTCATCTTTGGAGCAAATATCTGAAACACTCCGAAAAACACAACTATCGGAAGAAGTGACAGTGCTATTTCTTTCAGATATTTCGGTATCTCATACAGGAACAGCTTACCAAGTTCAACAGAATCGCTTACTTCAGAAATTGCTGTTGTTGTAAAATTACCCTCTGTACTATAAACCATTCCAAGAATAAGAACAGCAAGGATTGGACCGATTGAACATAATGATACAAGACCAAAACTATCATTGCCGGCATGTTTATCGTTTCGGATAGAAGAAATACCCACACCAAGAGCCATTATAAATGGTACAGTCATCGGACCGGTTGTTACTCCCCCTGAATCAAATGCAACTGCAAGAAAGCCTTTAGGAACAAACATCGCAAGTACAAAAACAATTGCATAAAACACTAGCAGAAGCGGCGCTAACGGTATTCCAAAAAGTATTCTTAAAAGTGCAGCAACAAGAAATACACCCACTCCAACTGCTACAGATAATATAAGCACCATATTAGGAACTGCTGCCACCTGTCCTGCAAGCACCTGCAAATCCGGCTCAGAAATCGTAATTATAACTCCAAGAATAAATCCAATTGCTACAATCATCCATAATTTCTTAGTCCTTAACATACTTCCGCCAACTCTTTCACCCATTGGCGTCATGGACAATTCTGCCCCTAAAGAAAAAAACACCATGCCAATAATAACCAGCACGGCTCCAACAATGAATTCAACCAGTATACTAGGTGAAAGAGGTGCTATTGTGAAGCCAAGAAGCAACACTATAAGCATTATCGGTACTACCGCACTAACAGACTCCTTTGTCTTTTCCTTCATCTTCTCTCTTACCACTGTATTCTGGTAACTAAATTGTGTCCTTAATAATCCAGCCTTCAATAAAATCTCCCTTCGCTCTTAAATATCAGTTTCGGGTTACATAGTAATATATTAACATCTAATAATTGTACTGGCTACTTAAAATTTTATAAAAAGTGCCCGGATCAGAACACTTTTTATAAATTAAAACTCAATTATAAATTGTCATTTTCTTTCTCTCTGAGCAGTTCCTCATACTTTAACTGGTATGCAATCAGCCGTGGAATGTATTCTGGTGGAGTTCTTCTTGATGCCTCCCAGTCCTCTAATGTACGCACAGGAATACCTGTATGCTGTGAAAATTCTTTTCTTGTCATTCCAACGCTTTCTCTGAGCTGCTTTATTGTCTCTGCTATAGTCATAATATATCCCCTCTTAATGCATTTTTATTATTGTATTGTCGTATGCTTTATTTCAATCACATACTTTTCTTTTAATTTTGAGCATCTATTCTGTGCAATGATACCTTCATGCTGCAACATTAATCAATTGCCGGCTGTTCTTTCAAAATCAGCGCCACACTCTCAACGGTACTTTCGTTGTCCCAACAAAGTTCCTGTGTTTCCCTGTCTCCAAAATACACCGGAAAACGGAACTTTATGTGCTTCAGGAATCTGCCATCCGGCTGCTCCTGCTCATAAATATCCACCTGTTCTACAAAGCTGTTAAGAAATTCTTTCTTCTCCAGGTCGGTGAACTTATCATATAGTTTATCAAAATATAAAAGGAATTGATAGACGTTTTCTTCTGATATTTTCTGTTGCCGGATATTCAGCAGGCGGTTCTTGACTTCTTCTATACTGTTCTCCACGCCTTCAATCTCATCATACAAACGGTATAACCTTGTCTCCATATCCTGATATTTCTTCTCATAAAATTTATCCATGATATCCAGATTGTCCATCTGCTGTCCAAGTCTTGCTTTTGCTCCGGTCAGCTGCCTGTGCTGCTTTTCCAATCCTTCAATCTCTTTTTCTATTTCTTCTGTATCAATTCTTGAACCGATTTTATTCAGAATTGCTTCTTCAAATTTAGGATTCTTCACCAGCTTCCGAATAACTTCTTCCACTGCATTGTTAATCTTCTCCTCACTCCATTGTTTACGATATCCACATTTATGACCATCTACCAGGCGACGATGTTTGCAGGCATAATAGAAATAATCCTTATATAAAGTTCCGTCTTTCTTTTTCTTTCGGTTCACGTTTCCATACATACCACTTCCACATAACGGGCATCTCAATATTCCAGATAAAATATGCTCATGATCGAGACTATGTGTCTTTTCATATTTCACACCTGTTTTTTCCCGTTTTTGATGTGCCAGCTCCCAGTCTGTTTCTGAAACAATCCCTTCATGGATACCATCGTGCAGCATATAATTTTCCTGCTTTACAATGCGGTATTCATTTCTTGTACCAGAAACTTTCTCGTTTTTCCTTCGTCCATAAGCCAGCTTTCCACAGTATACCGGATTATCCAGAACGCCTTTTATAAATGATGCGGCAAATGCGTCCAGTGTATTATTCTGTCGTTTTTTCTTTTTATATCCATGCTGGTTCAGCCATGCGGCAATCGCAGAGATTCCCATATTGGTATGAATAAATTTGTCATAGATCAGACGAATAATCTCTGCTTCGTCCTCTGCAATCTGCAATTCTCCATTTACTAATTCATAACCATACGGAGCAAATCCACCATTCCATTTTCCTTCCCTGGCTTTCTGCTTACGTCCTTCCATTGTCTGAACAAGGATATTCTCTCGTTCGATCTCTGCCACCGCAGACAGAACAGAAATCATCAGCTTTCCACTATCTTTTGAGCTGTCAATTCCATCTTCTACACAGATCAGATTCACTCCAAAATCCTGCATCCTCTGCAGAGAGTTTAATACATCTGCTGCATTACGACCGAATCTGGAAAGCTTGAACACCAGTACAAACTGTACCTCATCTGTTCCATTCTCAATATTATCCAACATTCTCTGAAATTCCGGTCTGCCCTCTACGCTCTTTCCAGACTTACCTTCATCTGAATACTCATTTACGATTTCCATATTCTGAAATTCCGCATATCTCTTGAGTTTTTCTTTCTGAGCATCCAGACTGTAGCCATCTACCTGCATGGTTGTGGATACTCTGGTATATATATCGCATTTAATCTTTTTATTCTTCATAATCTTCCTCGCAGTATAACTCTGTTTTATTGTCCCAACCTTATTTTAGTACTTGTTCCAACTATTTTCAATACTTATTTTCCGTATTGACGCATTTCTTCGCCAATCGTATAATTAAGTTAGATACAGAGCATTTCTGTTATCAAAATATTGCCCGCCCACCATTGGCGACTTATAAATGATTGGCTCGAAAATATTGTTCGCTTACCGGAAGCGTCTAATAAATGTCCGGCTTGAAAATTATTTAGAAATAATTTCTGTTTTTGATATTGTGTTTTTATCACACATTGCATATACTATAAATACACAAAAAAGCCAAAAAAGAGGAGGTGTTAGTATGGCTACTTCAAGTATTACTCATAATTTTGTCGTATCCAATCCAAATAGCGTAAAGCGTTTTGTCGCAGCAATTGACGAAGCCGACCGTGACCGCACACCAAAGCAGACACTTCCCGGACGTCAGTTAACGAACCCACAGGAAATCTTAGCTTTAATGTCAAAAAGGAAGAAAAAACATGTCTGATAAATATTTTACCGTTAATATTCGGGCATATTTGGATAAAGACGAACCGACATATATCGGAGAGGAAAGTCTTTACGACTTACTCTCCGATTTTTCTTGTCCCAAAAATCCCGATGTGGAATACTTTTTATTACATAATGCGATTGAGTTTACCAAAAAAGATCAATCTATCACTTATCTGGTATTTGATGCTGAAGATGCTTCACTGGTTGGTTATTTTTCACTTACAATAAAACCAATCTCTGTCCGTGCTTCAAATATCAGCAAGACAATGGCAAAAAAACTGTCCCGTGTCAGTATTTTGGATGAAGAAACACAATCCTATACTACCGCAGCTTACTTGATCGCCCAGTTGGGAAAGAACTATTCTCTTCCAAAGGAAAAACGAATTCCTGGAAATATTCTACTGGGATTTGCACTGGAAACCATATCCAGTCTCAAATATTCCGTAGGTGGCGTTATGGAGTTTCTTGAATGCGAAGATAATGAATTTCTTCTGAGCTTTTATACGCAGAATCATTTCAAGCCATTTGATACGCGTATTACCGCTTCTCAGAATAATGAGCCACACACTCTGCATCAGCTTTTAAAATTTATTTGATTTAAAAATGCATGAAAAAAGCGACAGTCTGA
>ENA-OPTB01000253-OPTB01000253.1-human-gut-metagenome-genome-assembly--contig:-NODE-253-length-55736-cov-3.969900_pt1 | contig 55736 bp, 45 predicted proteins | sample MGYA00241810_ERZ501911 | MGnify/ENA primary metagenome ERZ501911 (study PRJEB25962, sample SAMEA2042304) | human gut metagenome | biome: human gut; feature: human-associated habitat; material: faeces... | reverse complement strand
AAAGCGCCGCCAACACAGCCAAAATCCGCCGACCCATAACCATACCTCTTCTCTCTCTAAAAAACTTTCTAATCGGTTTTATTCTACCCATTTTCCCCTTTTTCGTCAAGGGGATTTGGAGAATTTTTCTGTTTTTCGCCACAAAAAACAACCACCGGCAATAAATCCACACAAAAAAGGCCCCCGCCAAAGCGGAAGCCTTAAATGCATTATCGTTTTTACCTGCAAGTCATCAGGCACCATTTATTCCCACTCTATGCCTTAAATTGTAACTGTAACAGTTTAGCATGGGTATTTTTGTTTGTAGTGTTCACATTACCAACATTATCCCATCAGCATGGTCTGCCAAAAGTTTTGTTGCCATTCTGTTGCCACAGTTTAGGAGCGCTGCCCCATAATAACATAACATTTATACAATCTCAATAATTATTTGCTAAAATGGTAAATCATCGTCATCAACTGTAACATTATATTCATCAACAACATCAACAACATCATACCTGAACAATTCGTCAACTTCATCATACTTCTTAATAAATCTAACAGTCCCGTCCTCATTAAATAATCTTGATAGAAGTGAAATCGTGTATCTTTTTTTATTTTGGATTTTTTGATATTTTCGTACTTCTTCTAAAACATCATCTACGGCAATGCTTTTATATCCGACAAGTTCCATAAATTCATCAAGTGCCTCTAAATCTTTCGCAAAGAAAGTAGATTTCTCCATATTCAAACACTTTTTTATTCTCCTAGTCAGCAAATTGCTAACCAAAATAGAACTGTCATATTTTTTTAAAAACTCTTCCTTTTCTTCTTTTTCGAATTCAATTAAAGTTTTAAATTTTTCTACCGTTTCTTGCAAGTCGTATGCGGTTTTTGCTTCGGTCAAAGAAGCTTCTCTTGTTAAAAGATTTTGAAGAAGTCCTGCAAACTGAGACTTTAACGTATTAATTATTTGATCTGTTGTATCAAATGGAGTTATAACATTACTATGATTAAAGGTTTTTAATTCTTCAATGAATTGATGAATTTTAATATTATCAGTATATGCTGATTTGAAATTACCATTTTCTTTATTTTGCATATATGTATTGTTTTCAATATAAACATTATTTGCAATAAAAATATACACTTTCTTTTTATTTTTGATTGCCGTTTTTATTTCATTCATTGTGATTGACAGCTCATTCTCTGATGATTGAGAGCCAAAAGAATTACCAATAATAGAAACCACTATTTCACAACCAGATATTTCCCTATAACAATCCTTCTCGAGATTAGTGTTTTGAGTATAAGCAACTCCTGAATGCTCATGCATTACTGCCTCATATCCTAACCCTTCAATAAATCCCTTAATGTTATCTCTCGTTTGTCTTAAATCATAATATGTTGAACTAACAAAAATTCTAGGTGCTGCCATTTATTTTCCCTCACTTATATCGAATATTGGTAGAAGTTCACTATAATTACTTATACAGTAGTCAGGTAAAAGATTTTTTTCATTCCATTCTTTTTTCAAAGTGCTTTCTCGTATGAAATCCTCATCTGTCCAGCTAGTAATATCAACCAGTTTTTGATAAAAATCATTTTGCTCTTTTTCATATCTAGCCCAAACTGATGTTACTCCTGCCATTTTCGCCATGTAAACATCCTTTGTTAGACTATCGCCAACATAAACAACATCAGAAACGGATATTTTTTCATCATAACATATTTCAAGTAATACATCCTTATCCGGTTTTTTAAAATTTATAGTATGGATTCTTTTATCTGTTTCAAATTCACTATGGAATAAACTATCAGATACATAAACTGAATGAAAAAAAGCATCTATACCTAATTTCTTTAATCGATAAAAACCTGCCTCTTGAGTTGATTCAGTAAACCCAATAATAATAACACCATTATCCGTTAGTTTTTCTAATGTCTGTTTTACAGAAGGAAACAAACTTAATTCTTGTTTTCGCACAGAATTAAATCTATGAAAGGCTTCACTTAAAATTTCTTTAATTTGCTCGAAGTCCATTCCGATATATTTGTTTTTTATACTTGGAAGTTCCAATGTTACAAACGGATGCTCTACTGTTCCATAATATTGATGCTTTTCCTTATATTCAGAAAGAAGTATTTCTTTGTCAATTCCTGTGATTGAAACAAGCTCATCAACCATTGCATAAAAGGATGGTATAAAGAATCCTAGCCAATCATATAGTGTATCATCTAAATCTGTTATTAATACTTTTTTCAAATTATCCTCCATAAGCAATTTTATATTCAATTATTTCCCCATCGCTAGAAGATCCGTTAGAAAAAATCTCATACACTTTAATACTAATGTATTCTTCTTCAAAAGAAATAACTGCGTACTGATTATTATTTCCTTCTGATAAATGACTGCTAACAACACCTGTGCTTCCTAAACCAACAATTGTAAGAGACTTTTCTTCTGCCTTCTTTGTGGGAACTGGACGCACAACTTTCGAATAAAATCTTTTGTGTATGTGTCCATGTAAGACCAGCGAAATATTATTGTTCAAACAAAATTGTGTTATTGCCTCACTATCGAGCATTATTGAATACATAGGATTTATAACAGGCATTTCAGAATATAATGCAGGCAATAAATTATGATGCATAACAATGATACGATAAGGATTTATTTTGTCGGTAAGTTTCAACTCTTTTCTAATGGCCTCTAATTGATCGTTACCAACGAACCCCATCCCCCTAAAATGTTCTTTATTTTGCTGCAATATACATGTATTCAAAGAAATAATTTCAATCAGTTTTCCCTTTGTTGTAATAATTCTATGAATTGAATTCATATATTCATTTGCAGTAATACCTTTTACAGACTGATAGAAATTACGATAGTTTTCTTTTGCTTCTTCAAAATTTAATTCCACAGGATCATTATCATTGGTATAAGCTTTTTCTGAATATTTCATATCATGGTTTCCAGGGCAGAAAATAAATGTAGAAGGATCAACTCCTAAGCCACTTGCTAAATCTGAAAAAAACGACTTGGCTAAATTGAACTCATCTTCACTGGAAGTAAAAGAAAAATCTCCAGTTGAAATAACCCTAGAAAAAGATTTAATTTTGTTTAATTCAAAACTTCTGTTTAATACATTTAATAATGAATTATTGCTTCCAACAGTGGCCTTAAATTCATGAAAATCACTCGAAAAATGCATATCAGACAACCAAAGTATTTTGTCATTATCAACAATACTAAAAGTGTTATCATAATTTCCAACGCCCGGCTCATAAGACACTATTCTTTGATCTCTGTCGCCAGTTTCTTTTTCTCTAAGATACCAAATTGTGCATTGTTGTTCAATCAATTCATCACAATCATAAACAACTTTATTGTCAAATGCGGAAAAAGGAGAAATGCCATTTGCAAAATGTTCATCAACTTTTACATATGAATAACAATTTAATTCTGCTTTTGAATTAACGATTGGTTCAGAAATGCTTTCAAATTTAAACCATAGCATATATTGATTATTCTTATAATATTCTGGAGTTGCTGTTTTAACAGGTGTATTAATAAACTCACCATTTTCGCCAAAATCAATACCCACACACTTTGCTTTCCTTAATTCAAATTTTCCTGAATCAAGAAGATATATGTCTATTCCATCTAATTCGGCTTTACTTTTTAATTCGCTAAAAACCTCCAAAGAAATTTTCTCTTGTGGCTTTGCCCACCAACCCCACCAAACAAATCCTTTGCTATTAATAATTTTTTTATGAAGCTCTATTGTATTTTTATTAGAAAGATCTCTATATCTAAGAATTATTGTTTTTATTTTTTCCACATTCATATTAAATCCTCGCTTTTAGACAATTCTCATACCACAAATGTGGTGGTAGTGTTGATTCATAAGCACTATCAAATAATGTATAAAGTGTTTTATATTTTACACACTCAGAAACGATACGCTTTAACACCTCGGTATCTAACGGAATAATTTTCATACCCTCAACATATTGAGTTGTGTCTTGCGTGTCATAATACAGAGCTGTTTTTCTGGACCTAAAATCTGCAACAACATTTATGTCAAGATATGGGGTTATGAACACACAATACGAGTTCATATTTCCTGTTCTTATTAAATGTCTGCCGAGATGTCTTGAAACCGGCTCCATCTCCATTCTTCTTTGGTTTGTTTCTGTAGCAAGTGTTGCTTCAATTAACAAAGAGTGCATTGGATAATACTCTGTTTGAGGGTATTCGTAAACCAAATCTGCCTCGCCACCACCTGCATGAGTTTTAGGCAACAAATCAGCTTCTAAAGAAAGCTTCATATAATCCAAAATATCGCCTTGTCTATCGCTGACTTTATACCAAATAACACCAAGAATATACTCAAAAATAGTTGGAATATCAGCATTATCCGTTACCATATTTCTTATTTCATTATCATTTCTCGCTTTAAACAAATCTAATAATACAATTAACTTATCATCGGTAAATTTCTCGTCAATAAGCTGATTAAATCTTTGATAACGATTTTCATAAACGATTCTGTAGGCTTCGTCTAATGAAACTACATTAACATTAAACTCTGCGTTAATTCCGTCAACTATTACATTTTCATCTATTGCTAATACAGGACTGATATCTGTAATATCGCAATCATCAAATAATAATTCCGACTCTTCATAAGCACTTAAATAAAGTTGGTCAATAACTGCATTAAAGAAGTACTTTGGAATAATATCAATCTTAACCAAATCATCTTCAAAGATAATTACTTCCGTAGTCTTTATGTATCTTCTGTTTAAATCAAGATAATCAGACAATGTGGCCTTTGCCTTCATTAAATGCATTACCTTAAAGAACGCAACCTTGAAATCATACTCATTAGATACATTTGAAAATTCGTTGATTTTTATGTGTGCAAGAGGCTCTCTTTCAATAAGTTTTGTTGAAATTGTATTAAACAAATAACCTCTCCAAAGCTTTCCGATTTTAACACTTTTAGTTGCCTCAAATACTTGCAGAGCACAAGAAGTGTTGTCATTAACAAACAAATCAAATAGTTGATTGTATAGTGGGAAATATGCCTTATCATAATTCCTGCTTTTTCTATTCATACCGATAGTGCAAATAAGTTCTTCATCTACATCATTATCAAGAAACAAATCTAAAGCCTGTTGATAATTATCCATAGACATTAACCTATTCAAAATAATCTCATTAATGCTTATATTGCCTTGCCTAAATTTAGATATCTCTTGCAGGATCGTTTGAGTGTTTTCAAAGCTTGTGCACAAAGGAAGTAAATACGTGTATTCTTCTAAAGTCAAATAATTCAACTTTGAAAGCAAATATAACAACACTATAAATGGTCGTACTGTTTCGCCATTCACTGAATTATAAGTCTTCAGCAATTGCTTCAAATAGATAAAACTATCCTTATCAATCTGCAACGTATTATCAGATGAAAAGTCTCCGCTTCTGCTTATTTCTAAAAGTGCAGCACCTGCACCGGTAATTTTTCTATTGTCATCAATCAAACCGATATCAACCAATCCCGATGTCTTTTCACGAGCATCTTTGGGTTTATTGTTTGCTTCGCCTTTTACAAAGCCTTTTTCATGCATAAAATCATAATACTTGGTTTGAAGCACATTATTACCATTCCAATTATAATTTGAGTTGTCGTCAGTATTCCAAAATTCATCTAATAATGATAATTGATCTTCAATAGTTTTGTTGAAATTTTTAGTTCTGAAGCTTGTTGTTCCAAGTCCCCAACAAAAGCTTTTATAAGGAATATTATCAAACATACATATTCTCCTTAATAATTTGTAACAAGTACTTCTTCGCTCTTTGACTCTTTGTCTTTTATTTGATAGTTTGAATTAGAATACCCATAATTCAAACTGTGAATATTATACCTTTCAGTATTTTTTTGTAGCCACTCAATAAGAATTTTGTTTTCTTTTCCTTTGCTGCGAAGCACATTTGAAAGTGCAAACCGAAGGTTTCTTTCTGTAAGTCTATCTAAAAATGCTAATAAATCTATTTCGTCTTGTTCAGACCATCCACCTTGTTCATTGTATGTTGCACAAGTTATTAGATATGGAGGATCAACATATACAAAATCACTATTCCCTAATTTCGATACATCAAAATTTCTAAAATCTTCACAAGTAAATTTGCAATTTTGCGATTGTATTCTATCAATAAAAGCAGATAGTTTCTCCTGCATATTCCTGTTAAAATCTCTTTTTCCAACTGGTAAATTAAACTCGCCGTTTGAATTAAATCGAATTTGATTATTAAATGCATATACGATTATTACATAAAGCATAACGTAGTAATAATAATCAAAGTTTTCATTTGCATGTTTTTGATTAAAATCTGCACGCAGCTTTAAATATCCTTCTCTGTTATAATTACCAAGTCCTTTGCTGCTTTCACAACCGTAATAGTCATATCCGTGTTCACTTACAAGTGACAAGTTATACTTTTCTATAATTTCATAAATCCATTCTAAAACAGATTCTTTATCAAGATTCTTAAACGTATTATACAAATAAAGCAGGTTTTCATTTAAATCATTATAAATAACTCGGTTGCAATCAACATTGATACCAACATTACATCCACCGCAAAATAAGTCTACAAACACATTGATATCTCTTGGAAACAGCGGCAATATTTGAGGTAGCAATTTATATTTGCCGCCGGTATAATTAAGCGGTGATTGTATCATTTAATTTACTCCTCATCAAAGCAAATACACAAAAATAACCTTTCAGCATTTTCTGAAATGTCTGACTTTCCGGTTGTAAATGCTTTATAGCTTTCCTCAAAAACTTTTACGGTTCCTTTCTGACTCAGTATTCTCGTAATATCATCGTCGGAAATTTTAGCATTAGAACGACAATTTCCTTTTTCAGCCATATTGTTGTATGAAAGCAAAATGTATTTAGCTTTAATATCATTTATCAGTGTTTCAAATGCTTTTGTTGCTCCGATTGTACAGTATTTACTCTTCATCCCACTCCTGTCCATCTTCTTGGCAACACCAAAAACCTCAGGTTTTTCCCAACGTGCAACATTTTCAAGCAAATGATATGAATCACAATATTGTCTTGAATTATACGGCGGATCTATATAAACGAGGTCAGCCTCAATCCTCTTAACAAGGTTATTGGCATCCTCATTAAAGCATTGATTTTTGGGATTGTTGTTAACTTCAGCCAAGGGAACATAAAGTTCCAACGAACCTTCGAATTTTGCCCCTTTTCTGTATGCATCGTAATGCCCGCAGGTGACAGCAATTTTGTCCATTGCATACAGTAACGATGTAATTAAAATTGCTCTTTCTCGATTATTTAAATTGCCTTTTTTATAATTTCGCTCTATATCCTCTCGAATATATCCGATTTTAGCGCAATCTTTTTTACTGAAATAGGTATCTGCAAAATTGCGTGTCATATAATTTTCCCCACAATTAGTTTTTGCATTGTACCTAACAACATAATCAATTATTTTTTGTTGGTCATAGCTTTCAGCACCAAACCAAGCAAAATTGCAAATATAGTTGCTATACATCAAATCATTTGTAATAAGTGTCTTATCTGCAAAAGCAGAAGAAACTGCACCGGTTCCCGCAAAAATATCTGCAACTGTTTCAATATCGGCGCATTCATCATTTACAACGCCGGTGATAAATGAAAGCAACTTGTATTTATTTCCTAAATAACGTCTATTGTTTATCAATGAGGTTTTATAAATATTTTCAGTTGCAGTCATTGCAAATCCTCCAACAATCATCTTTATCTATCTATAATTATACTAAATATTTAGATTATATCAAATACAGTGTCCAATAAATCGTACTCTTTCAAATTCCGTCAAACAGTTCCGAAAGAGATATTTCTAATCCATTGGCTATTTTTTCAATGTTAACGATAGAAATATTACGTTTTCCAAGTTCAACGCTTGCAAAATAAGTTCTATCCATACCTATTTTTTGAGCAAATTTTTCTTGACTCAATCCGGTATGACTTCTTAACTCTCGTATTCTATTACCAATTTTATCTGTAATCATAATGTACCCTCGATATTAAATTGCACATACCGCAGACTATATTTATACAGTTTAATTATATGTTTAATCTGCAAATAAGTCAACTGTTTTTAAGCAACAAAAAATCGGCAAGGATTGCTCCCTGCCGTCGTTGTGTTTATATCTTGTAAATTATTTCTGCATTTCCTTTTTCCGTTGCTCTGTTGCGGATATTATTCACATTCCGCACCCACAGCATCATATCGGTTGATTTGAGTTTTTCTGTAACACCTTCTTGTTTTGCTAATTGCTTAACTATGGTATCATACATTTCTGTTGCTCTGACATCAACATCATGCAAGTATGAATTGAGTTTACACTGAGTAAGCAGGGTTGTATAAAACGCCGGTTTATATCGTTTAATATACTCCTTATGTTTTCTGCCCCAACAACCGATTTCATAATTAGTATTGGTTGATACAAGATTCGGTATATACACATCGCCAACAAGTGTGTAGTTAATGCCCGTGTTTTCGTCGGTAATATACTTTTTCATAAAATTCTCCTTATCTGCATAGGTCATCGTGCCTGTGTCTTGTTTTTTGCTTTATAATAAAGCGTTTTTGTTGCATTGCCTTTTCAGCTTTCATATTGCGTTTGATTTCATCGTTGTCCTCCAAAATGTTTGTCGCAACTTTAACTTCTTTTCGTAGCAAAGACAAAGTTTTTGTGAAATCATCTCGCATTGATTTTAGCTCTGCCATAACACTCGGTCGTTTGCAAAAATGAAGAATCATAAAACAAAAAGAGCTATCAGACTTGATGTCTGATAGCTCTTAATCTTTTGTGAATATTATATTGTTGCCCAAATGTTGCCATTTTGGGTTGCAAAACTCCAGAATGCCTTATAAATAGGGCGTTTATCGAGGTAGCGGAGTTATTCCCACTCTGCAACAAAGATGTGGTTCTAAACTTTTTTGCTTAGAAACTTTATCTTCTTTTGTTCCTGATTATTTGATGTATCCGTATTATCCATCGTTGCCGATATACTGTTATCAACCTTGATAATAACCATAATATTTCACACCCTATTTGTAAATGTATTGTATCAAAAAACATGAAAAAGCAACTAAACAATTAAAATAAACATAATATATTACATATTCTACATAACTACTAAGACATTATTTACCCCTTATTTCTCTTATAGTTGACAATTTTATTAACAATACTTAATATAAGTAATAACCTCTTTACTTTTTTAACAAACTATGTTAAAATAAAATTACCAAAAAGGTAATTTTATATGAAAGGAGGCTCCCCTTGACCATTAATTATGACAGTACACATGTGAAGAAATTGTGTAAAGATAAAAAATATGCTTTGAAAGCAATGGATTTAATAGTGTATAAAAAGCTATCATCAATAATAAACTTTATCGAGAATGCAGATTCTCTTTTAGATATAAAAAACTATCCGTCATTTCACTTTCATGACTTAGACGATGAATACAAAGATCAGTGGGCAATATATATAGGTCGAACAGGATATAGAATTCATATTATCCCACAAGATTCTAATAATAAACTTATAAAGAAAGGAGATGTAACGCCCCATATTAAGAACATAAAAATCATCTTAATCAAGGAGGTTAGTAATCATTATGACAAACAATGTTGAATATAACGAAATAATGGCTTTTCATCCCGGTTATTATATTCAAGAAACAATTGAAGATCTTGAAATTACTCAAGAAGAATTTGCAATTAGACTTGGAACTACCGCAAAGACCATTAGTAAATTAGTGAACGGTGAAATTAATTTGTCTAATGATATTGCACATAAATTGTCAAATATGCTTGGTACAAGTGTCGAATTGTGGCTGAATCTTCAAACAACATATGAAAAAAAACTAATTGAAATAAATGAAGCAAGACAATTAGATCGACAAAAAAACATCGCATACATGATAGACTATGAGTATTTTGTAGGTTTGGGACTAGTTACTGAAGCAAGAAAAATTGAAGATAAGATTATCAATTTAAGACAGTTTTTTCAAATATCAAGTTTGGATATTCTTTTAACTCCAGATTTTCTTGTAAATTTTAGAACTGCAACCCAATCATTTAATGATAAAAATATCATTAATTCTAGAGCTTGGTTACAAACTGCAATTAATATTGGCAGAAATATGCAGGTTGCAAATTTTGATGCCAAAAAGCTCAAATCTTATCTCCCGGAAATAAGATCAATGACACTTCAATCTCCACAAGTGTTTTTACCAAGATTAAAAGAAATCTTTTCAAAATGTGGAGTAACTTTTGTATTATTGCCATACTTAAAAAATTCTGGTGTTAATGGTGCCGTAAAATGGATTAATAAAGACAAAGTGATATTAGCCTTGAACGATAGAAGAAAGTCAGCGGATACCTTTTGGTTTTCTTTATTCCATGAGATAAAACATGTTCTACAGCAAAAGCACAAACAAATATTCATTAGCGGACAAGAAATTAATACAGCATATTTAAATGAACAACTTGAAGCAGAAGCAGATAAGTTTGCTCAAGAAACTCTAATACCGGAAAAATTGTATCAAGCTTTCATTAATAACAGAAATTTCTCTGATCCTGCAATAATAAGTTTTGCAAAACAAATAGGTATTCATCCAGGTATTATATTTGGAAGGCTTCAACATGACAATCATTTAGCCCAAAACAGAGGTGCATTATACAAAGTTCAATATACAATTATCGCTTGATTAAAGTAGTCGATATATTCACTGGCGACTACTTTTGCTTTATAAATGTGGATAACATAGCCAGCATTTAGAGCTGACGGATGAAGGAGACAGACACCGCCGAGCTTTCGGAAATGCTTAATGCGTGGGCTGAACAATCCGAGAAATATCATAACGGTGACATTAACCGTGACGAATATGACAAGTGGCGCTACAATTATCCGAAGTATGATGAAACTTCCGGTTTTGTAAAAGTGCCGTCACAAGAAATAAGCGAAGCAATTCTTGAACCTTTCAAAGACAAACTGAAAAACGACTAAATTATAAAAGAATGATATGAAGAGTATTAATACAAACTATTTATTAGGTAATAAGGAAATGTTATTATGAATACTTGGAAAGAAGAATGCGTGTTCGTATTAGAAAATCTAGGTGGTCACGCATATTTAAAAGATATTTACGAGAAATTTTTAAAAATTCACACGAGACCAGTTACCGAAAACTATAGGGCTTCTATTCGAGACACTTTAGAAAAAGGTAGTTCAGAAAGTGAAAAATTTGATGGCACTTCACTATTCTATATGGTTGAAGGTAAGAATAAAGGGGTCATTATGGACTTATAAAACAGAATAAAGCGATTTTCGATTTAACAACTGATGATGACGAGTTTTGCGAAGGGAAAGAAATGCTTAAGCAACACTTAATTAGAGAACGGAATCAGTATTTGATAACTCTAGCAAAGCAAAAATTCAAAATGGAGCATAACAATAAACTGTTCTGTGAAGCGTGTGGATTTGATTTTTCTGATAAATATGGAGATTTAGGAATCGGATTTATTGAAGCGCACCACATAAAGCCGATCGCCAAAATGAAACAAAACGAAAAAACAAAAATTGAAGATATTGTTATGCTATGCTCAAATTGTCACAGTATGATACATAGAAAAAAGCCTTGGACAACTAAAGATAATTTAAAAAATATCTTGAAATAATTCTAACAATAACAAGCACAGATAATAAACGATTAAATTAGACATAACAAAAAGAGCTACCAGACTTTCAAAAAATCTGATAGCTCTTTACTTTTACAATAATTCAAATTATGTTGCCATTTTGTTGCCAAAAAGCATATACAATCGGTAAAAGCCCGGTAAAATAAGGCTTTTTCACGGGTGTGAAATTATTCCCACTCCACGGTTCCGGGTGGTTTGGAGGTTATATCGTAAACAACTCTGTTTACATGGTCTACTTCATTTATGATACGGCTTGAAACTCTGCCGAGGATATCATAAGGGATTTTTGCCCAATCGGCTGTCATAAAGTCGTCGGTTGTTACGGCTCTGATTGCCACAAGTTCATCATAGGTACGGGAATCACCCATTACACCTACTGTCTTTACACCCGGAAGAACTGCAAAGAACTGGCTCATCTGTGAGGCATATCCGCACTTATCCATTTCTTCTCTTAGGATTGCATCTGCCTCCTGCAAAATTTTTACCTTATCAGCTGTAACTTCGCCGATTACTCGAACACCGAGTCCGGGGCCTGGGAACGGCTGACGCCATACAAGTTCATGAGGAAGTCCGAGTTTTTCGCCAACTACTCGCACTTCGTCCTTAAATAAATCCTGCAAAGGCTCAATAATGCCCTCAAAGGTGATATCCTGAGGAACTTCAACCTGATTGTGGTGAGTTTTAATCTTTGCTGCATCACCTTTACCGCTTTCAATTCTGTCAGGATAAATAGTGCCCTGTGCAAAATAGCCGCTGCCGTAGCTTTCACGAATCTTATTCCAGAACACATTATAAAATTCTGTACCGATAATCTTTCTCTTTGCCTCAGGCTCTGAAACGCCCTTGAGTTTTGAGAGGAACTCTTCCTGACAATTAATGCGGACAAAATTCATATCAAAGAGCTTTGTAAAAGTCTGTTCTACAAAATCGCCCTCGTCTTTACGCATAAGTCCCTGGTCAACGAAAACACAGGTAAGCTGCTTACCGACTGCTTTACTTAAAAGAGCGGCAGCAACAGAAGAATCAACACCGCCGGAAAGTCCGAGGACTACTCCCTTGTCGCCGATTTGCTCTTTAAGTTTTGCAACTGCTGAATCGATAAAACTATCCATCTGCCATTCACCTTTACAACCGCAAACATCATAAAGGAATGAACGGAGCATATCTTTACCGTTTTCTGTGTGATTAACTTCCGGATGGAACTGTACACCGTAAAGTTTTCTTTCAGGGCAACTCATAGCAGCAACAGGACAAACCGCTGTCGTGGCAGTTACGGTAAATCCGTCCGGTACTGTGCTTATATAGTCACGGTGACTCATCCAAGAAACGCCGTGTTCGGAAACATTTGTAAAGATAACATCGTCTTTATTATAGTTGGTCATCGTCTTGCCGTACTCACAAGATGAATTATCTGTAGCAGGAGTTACTACACCGCCAAGGGTATATGCCATAAGCTGACAACCATAGCAAATACCGAGAATAGGAATATTAAGCTCGAAAATTTCTTTTGAAATATGCGGTGAGCTTTCATCGTACACGCTATTCGGACCACCTGTAAAAATAATACCGGTGGGATTTAATTCTTTAATTTTATCAAGGCTGACTGTGTACGGCAGTATTTCGCAATATACATTACACTCACGAACACGCCTTGCAATAAGCTGATTATACTGTCCGCCAAAGTCGAGGACAATTACTCTTTCTTTGTTTTCCATTACATTACCGGCCTTTGTTTATCTGTAAATAATATCATCTCTTGATGGACCGTTAGATACAATCTTAATCGGCACACCAATCTGCTCTTCTGCAAATTCAATGTAGTCACGACATTCCTTAGGAAGTTTGTCATACTCTTTAATGCCGGAAATTGAACATTTCCAACCCTTTAATTTCTTAAGAATAGGCTTACATCTCTTAAGTTTTGTTGTTGATGGGAAGTAATCAATAACTTCGCCGTCAAGCTCATAACCAACACATACAGGAATCTCGTCAAGATAGCCGAGAACATCGAGAACGGTGAATGCAACCTGTGTTGCGCCCTGTACTTTACAGCCGTAACGGGTAGCAACAAGGTCAAGCCAACCCATTCTGCGAGGTCTGCCTGTTGTAGCACCGAATTCACCGCCGTCACCGCCGCGTCTTCTAAGTTCATCTGCCTCTTCGCCAAATATTTCCGAAACAAATGCACCTGCACCAACTGCTGATGAATATGCTTTTACAACTGTAACTATGTCTGTAATTTCATACGGAGGAATACCTGCACCAACCGCACCGTAACCGGCAAGAGTAGATGAAGAAGTTGTCATCGGATAAATACCGAAATCAGGGTCTTTCAGTGAGCCAAGCTGACCTTCCAAAAGAATTTTCTTACCCTCTTTGATTGCGTTGTGCATAAATGCAACCGAATCAATCACATACGGCTTAATCATATCGGCATATTCCATAAGTGTATTTAAAAGCTCGTCTGCGTCCAATAGCGGTTTATGATAGATATGTTCAAGCATAAGATTTTTTACTTCGATTACGTTCTTAATCTTTTCCTTTAGTCTTTCAGGCTCGAAAAGTTCCCAAACCTGAAAACCGATTTTTGAAAATTTATCTGAGAAGAACGGTGCTATACCTGACTTTGTAGAACCGAACTGACGGTCTGAAAGTCTTTCTTCTTCGTACTGGTCAAACAACTTGTGATAAGGCATAAGAACCTGTGTTCTTTCTGACACAACAATGTTCGGCTTCGGAACACCACGTTTTACGACCTCGTCAATTTCCTTTATAAGTTCAGGAATATCAAGTGCAACACCGTTTCCGATCATATTTGTTACATTCTGATTGAATGAACCTGACGGAAGAAGATGCAATGCAAATTTTCCGTATTCGTTTATAATAGTGTGACCTGCGTTTGCACCGCCCTGAAATCTGATTACGATGTCACTGTCAGCGGCAAGCATATCTGTAATCTTGCCCTTACCTTCATCGCCCCAGTTTGCACCAACTATTGCTTTTACCATGTATTTGTCCTCCTATGCTAACCAAGCGTTTGCCTGATTTTTAATTTCATAACTTATTTTTCAATTACAAGCTCAATGCGTGTTGTTTTACCGGAAATTGTTGTTTTCGCCTCTTGAGCGCTCCATGTATAATCTGTGCCTTGGAATGCTCCGCCGAATCTGTCAACTTCACTGCCGTTTTCATCAAGGCACCTAAATTCAACCACAACCAAACCACGCCCTTCAAGATATGTTTGAAGTGTGTATGTTATATCATAGTTGCCGTCCGAATTTTTTACCGCGTCAAGAATTTTAAATTCTTTCATATAACTTGCATACTGCTCATTATCGGCGTTATATTCGATTGTATTAACTGAATTGACAGGCGTTTCTGTCGGTGACGGTGTCGGCACGTCCGTATCTGTATTATTGTCAGAATTGCTTTCAATAATAACAGTTTGACTTTCGCCGTCCCACTCTACCTTACAGCCAAAGCACTCCGAAACCGCACGAACGGGAACAAGCGTACGCCCGTCTATAATCATCGGCGGTACGTCAAGTTCAATATCGTTTGATGTCGGCAAGTTCGCCTTAACCGACTCCTTATGAATTGTCTTGTCACCCACACGCATACTGATATAAAACAAATCAGTATCCGAACGTCTTGCGTTAATAGTCTGAGTTTCCTCTTCCCACTCAACATCTGCGCCCAATGCCTCGAATATCACACGCATAGGCACAAGTGTGCGTTCGTCTATAATTTGTGGCTGAACGTCAAATTCAAGCGTTTTGCCGTCAAGTATCACTTTAATATTATCCTCGCAGTGTACGGTCACAAACGACATCGCAGCCATACAAACCGCAACAAGGCAAAATATAATTTTTTTCATATAATTACCTCTAAATTTATATTTCAAATAAATCAGACGTTAATTTCAACTTCAATACCAAGTAAATCCTTGTTCTTTTCAAGAACAGGCTCAACGTAATCCTTTAAGAAATCTTCAACTTGCTGCGGAGCACGTCCGACAAAATTTTCAGGTTTCATAACGGCATTAATTTCTTCCAAAGTCAAACCGAATGCAGGATCACCGGCGATAAGTTCGGCAAGGTTGTTTTCCTTACCCTCCATTTTAACAGTCTTTCCCGCCTCCATAGAATATACTCTGATTTTTTCGTGTAAATCCTGTCTGTCACCGCCTTTTTTAACGGCGTCCATCATAATATTTTCAGTAGCCATAAACGGAATTTCACGCATGAACTGCTGATTAATTACTTTATCATATACCACAAGTCCGTCAACAACGTTGATGTACAAGCTGAGAATAGCGTCTACTGCAAGAAAAGCCTCAGGAACTGAAATTCGCTTATTTGCACTGTCATCAAGTGTTCTTTCAAACCATTGTGTTGATGCAGTGATTGCCGGATTAAGTGCGTCTACTATTACATATCTTGCAAGAGAGCCGATTCTTTCACTTCTCATAGGGTTTCTCTTATAAGCCATTGCCGATGAACCGATTTGCGACTTTTCAAACGGTTCTTCAATCTGCTTTAAATGTTGAAGAAGTCTGATGTCGTTTGAGAACTTGTACGCACTCTGTGCGATAAGGCTCAATGTATTAAGCATTTGAGAGTCAAGTTTTCTCGGATATGTCTGACCGCTTACAGGGAATGATTCTTCATAACCCATTTTTTCGGCAATCTTCTTGTCAAGCATTTTACATTTTTCATGGTCACCCTCAAAAAGTTCAAGGAAACTTGCCTGTGTACCCGTTGTACCCTTACAACCCAAAAGCTTTGCCTTTGAAAGCTGATAATCAACATCCTCAAGATCCATAAGCAAATCTTCAAGCCACAATGACGCACGCTTACCTACTGTTGTAGGCTGTGCCGGCTGAAAATGAGTAAATGCCAATGTCGGCAAATCCTTATATTCCTTTGCGAACTTTGCCAGCTCTCCGATAAGACATACAAGCTTTTTCTTAACAAGCTGCATAGCCTCTGTCATTATGATAATATCAGTGTTGTCACCTACGTAACAACTTGTTGCACCCAAGTGAATAATAGGTTTTGCGTCCGGGCACTGTACGCCGTATGCGTAAACGTGCGACATTACATCGTGACGAACTTCCTTTTCGCGAGCCTTTGCAACATCATAATTAATATCGTAAATATGCTCTTTCATTTGAGCAATCTGTTTGTCTGTTATATCAAGTCCAAGTTCTTTTTCACTTTCTGCAAGCGCAATCCAAAGTTTTCTCCAAGTCGAGAATTTCTTGTCCGGAGAAAAAATGTACTGCATTTCCTTTGACGCGTAACGTGAGTTTAACGGACTTTCGTAAGTATTTGTTGCCATTTCATTTACTCCTCTAAATTTTTTATAAGACCGAAGAAAATCGCTTTGATTGCCACTTTGCAGTCGACGGTGCCGTACATATGCACTGTCCTCGGCAAAAAGCGGTGAGCCGGGCAATTTAATTCGGTCTACACTTAATTATAGTCCAAGACGTTTAAATACCTCTGCATATGCCTCTTCAACATTGCCCATATCACGTCTGAAACGGTCTTTATCAAGTTTTTCGTGAGTTGTAGCGTCCCATAGACGGCAAGTATCAGGTGAGATTTCATCAGCAAGAATAATCTGACCGTCAGGGGTTTTACCGAACTCAATCTTGAAATCAACAAGTTCTATATTAATACTTTCAAAATATGCTTTTAGAACATCATTTACTTTAAAAGTAAGGTCAGCAATAGTATCAAGATCCTCTTTAGTAGCAGCACCGATAGCGATAATCTGATAATCGTTAATCATAGGATCGCCAAGGTCGTCGTTCTTTAGACAGTATTCCAAAGTTGTGCAGTTTAATTTCTTGCCTTCTTCAACGCCAAAACGCTTTGAAAAACTACCTGCCGCAATATTTCTGATGATTACTTCCAAAGGTACGATTTCTACTCTCTTAACAACAGTTTCTCTGTCTGAAATTTCTTCAACAAAGTGAGTAGGGATACCGTTCTTCTCCATAATTTGCATAAGGAAGTTTGACATTTTGTTGTTCACAACACCCTTACCTGCAATTTGACCTTTTTTAAGACCGTTAAATGCAGTTGCGTCATCTTTGTAATCAACGATGTAAAGATTTTCGTCATCAGTTTTAAAAACCTTCTTTGCTTTTCCTTCGTAAAGCTGTTCCATTTTCTTCATATTTATCAGTTCCTTTCCTGTAAACATAATTTTACTTCTATATTATATTATAAACCGCCGATAAAATCAAGACTAATCAAAAAATATCGTAAATTTTAGAATAAAAAAGTATTTTGCAATGTGCGAAACCACCCCTCAGTCGGCTGTGCCGACAGCTCCCCTCTATGGGAGCCTTTCTTGCCTCTCCTTGAGGAGAGGTGGCACGCAGTGACGGAGTGGTGGCTATTCATCAACCACACTCCGTAGGGGCAATCATCGTTTGCCACACGCAACCACCCCTCAGTCGGCTGTGCCGACAGCTCCCCTCTATGGGAGCCTTTTTTTTCTCCCTGAGGAGTGGTGGCAATACCCAAAATCAAATTTACACAAAATTAATCTAAATTTATTTCAAAAAACTATTGACAAACCGAAAAATGTCTGTTATAATGAACTCATAAATCAGTAATGATTATCATTATTGATTTTGAAGGAGTGAAATGTATGAAGTATTCAAAACAGCGTGAGGCACTTCTAACGCTGCTTAGAAGTACACGCTCCCACCCGTCGGCTGATTGGCTGTACGAAAATCTGCGTAAGGAATTTCCAAACATCAGTCTTGGAACTGTATACAGAAACCTTGCACAGCTTGCGGAAAACGGAGATATTTTAAAAATCAGCACTTCCGCAAACAAAGAACATTTCGACGGTTTTGTCCACCGACATTTTCATTTCGTATGTAATAAGTGTGACAAAATATACGATATTGATTTAGACGGTATGGACGAGATAAAAAATCAAGCGGCGGAAAAATTAAATGCAGATATAGAAGACTATTCGCTTATATTTTACGGTATCTGCGAAAATTGTAGTAGTAAAAAAAATAATTAATTCTAAGGAGGAAATTTATTATGAAAAAGTATGTATGTCCGGTATGCGGTTATGTTCACGAGGGTAACGAACCACCTGAAAAATGTCCACAGTGCGGTGTTCCTGGTTCAAAGTTCACTGTTATGGAAGAGGGTACTGCACTAAACTTTGTATGTGAACACGTTATCGGAGTAGGTGCAAAAGATCAGGTTGAAGCTGATGTTTACGAAGGTCTAAAGGCTAATTTTGAAGGTGAATGTACAGAAGTTGGTATGTATATCGCAATGAGCAGACAGGCAATCCGTGAGGGTTACCCTGAAATCGGCGAATTTTATATGAGAGCCGCTTTGGAAGAAGCTGAACACGCAGCAAAATTTGCCGAACTTCTTGGCGAAGTTGTAACTCCGTCAACAAAGAAGAATCTTGAACTTAGAGCAGAGGCTGAATGTGGTGCAACAGCAGGTAAACTTGAACTTGCAAAGAGAGCAAAAGAACTTGGCTATGACGCTATTCACGACACAGTTCACGAAATGGCAAAAGACGAGGCAAGACACGGAAAAGGCTTTGAAGGTATGTTAAAGAGATATTTTGGTTAATCTAAGATACGATTAGATACAAATAGATACTCTTTACAAACCGCATAGATAAGCCATTTGTAAGGCTTGTTCACGAAACACGATTAACTAATTTAGGTTAATCGTGTTTTTTTGTATCTAAGTGTGTTTTTTCTCCGTGTGGGAAATCCGTGGGCAAATAGCAAAATTTCAACGTAAAAATATAATTTGCCCACAAAAACGCCCGAAACATTAGTGTTTATGCGGGTTTGAGGGCATAAAAAGTGTTTTAATTTGTGGGCAAAATATATTTTAAGGTCAAACTTTAGATTTGAATGCTGCAACTGCTAAAATTAAATTTATAGTTATATTTAAGGAGAATTTATTATGAAAGGCAGCGTTAGAAAAAGAGGTACTACTTGGTCATACCGTATTGACTTTGGTAAGGTTAATGGTAAAAGACATCAAATCGAAAAAGGAGGATATAAGACAAAAAAGCACGCTGATAAGGCTCTTAACGACGCATTATACCAAATAAACAATACCGGTGATTATGTAGAAAACAAAAAAATAACTTTTCAAGAGGTTTATACGGAATTTATAGAAAATGAAGCTCCGGCAACCAGAGCCTATGCAACAATCGTAAGATATAAATCATTGTATAGAAATCACTTCGCTAACAGATTTGATTCATTTTATATGTATCAAATAAGTGCAAACAGTATAAACGATTTTATAAACGAAAAAATGCAAAAATACAGTGATGAATATGTAAAAGGGCTTTACAAACTCTTGAAAGTTTTATTTGGATATGCCTATAAAAGAAAATATATGAAAAAAGATATTTTTGAAGAAGTTACCACACCGCCTGACCCACGCCACGTCGGAGAAATACGTTCATATACAAATGAAGAATTATTGCAAATGAGCAATAGACTGCAAAACACAAATGTTATTACTTCATTCTTTACTGCATTAAATACAGGACTTCGTGAAAGTGAAGTTTTCGGATTACAATGGAGTAATGTTGACTTTGAGAATAAGAAGATAGCCGTCAAAAAGCAGTTACTGTTTCAAGATAAAAAATGGTGTTTTTGCCCGCTGAAAACGAAAAATGCTTATCGTAGTGTAAATATAACGGATAGCTTTTGTACTTATTTAAAGAATTTGAAAGCACAGCAGGACGAAAATCGAGCTATTTATGGCGACGGATATAAGCGAAATTTTGTTACAGAAAGATTGATTAAGAACAAAGAAAACCTTATAGAAGTAACAGACTTTGTAAATGTTAAAACAAATGGCGAAATGCTTACAACCAATAGCATAAAATTCTTATCCCGAACAATAAGAGATGATTTAGGAATACAGTTTAAATTTCATAATTTGCGTCATACATATGCTACTATTCTTGCAGAGAGCGGAATAAGTCCGAGGTACGTTCAAGAAATGCTTGGACATTCAAAACTTGAATTTACACTGAAATATTACACTCACGTCACAGAAAAAATGGGAGCATTAGCAAGAAACACATTAGAATCATCAGTTACCTTTGACGCATTTAAATAAGTAGAAACTTAATTTTTAAGAGGGTACTTTATAATAGGTACTCTCTTTTTTATTGTTTAAATCGAAAAATTTGGGAACTCGCAATGTATAAATAAATTAAGTATAGAACCGCATAGGCGAGCAAAAAAATCATATTTTAAATTTTAACCTGATAGATTTATAAAAGTATAAATTAGATGGTGTTACATTATCAAAAAATATTTATATTATAAAGTTGAACCAAGTAAATAAAAATTTATACTCCAAGAATAACTTTTGCTATTTTGTTATATAATATAACAAAATAGCAAAAGTTATTGACATTTCATAAGGATGGTGATATAATATGAATATAATAGACTTAGGAGTGAGATGCATGTTTACTTATATAGAATTAAGCAATTTTAAATCTTTCGGCAACATACGATTTGATTTTCGAAAGAATAAAAAACAATATAAGAAATTTATCGCAATATACGGTGAAAATGGTAGTGGTAAGTCAAATTTTGTATCAGCTATAGAATTGCTTAGTCATACTGTCACGAGTTTTGTAAATATCAAACATATAAAGCAATTAAGAATGATGTTAGAAAAAGATGAAGCAAACAAAGAACTTTTAAGTGAAGATTGGTTTAAAAATATAGGTTTCTTAGACATTTCTCAAAATTTAAAAAATTGTAGGATGATAGACAATAATGATATATCAACTGTAACTTATGGTTTTTTAATTGATGAAGTAGAAGGATATTATACTTTTTCTTTTGATGATAAAACTATAGTAAGAGAAGAATTATATTATTTAAATAATAAGCAAAGAGGCAAGCTATTTACAATTGAAAATAAAGATAGCAATATTATTTCATATATTAGCCAATATTTGTTTAAGGACAAAAAATATGAAAATGATATAATGGAATTAAGTGAAATGTATTGGGGCAAACATAGTTTTTTGGCGCTTATATTGGGAGAAATAAAAGAAAAAAATAAGAAGTATATCGCAACCAATATATCAGAAAATTTGATAAAAGTTATTGATGGGTTTATGCAAATATTCATTTCATGCAAATCATCTCGATATCAAACAAGCATTACTGGTGGTTCTAATTTTAAATTTCGCGATTTTGAAAATGTAGACATTAAATTACAAAACGAAAAGCAAAAGAAAGAGTTAGAGTTAATCGAAAAGATTTTAAAAGATTTTTATACACAAGCATATACAGATATAATTGATATTTATTATGAGCAAGTTCCTACACCAGGAAATAATCAAATTGCAAGATACAAGCTTTATGGAAAAAAGATTATTGCTGGTAAAACACGTGTTATACCCTTCAGCCTTGAATCTGCCGGTACACAAAATGTTTTATCTGTACTTCGTGCAATATTAGAGGCTATAAATGGGCAAACAGTAGTTTATGATGAAATCGATAACGGCATTCATGATTTATTAATGAAAAATATTTTGATATCATTAAAAGATGAAATTACAGGACAGCTTATTATAACTACACATAATACTTTATTATTAGAAGAATTGGATTCAAAATCAGCATATGTTATTTATACCGATTTTGATGGCAATAAAGACGCACGTTGCTTTGATGATTATGATATAAGAATACAATCAACTAATAATGCAAGAAAACTTTATTTAAATGGAATTTTTGGAGGTATTCCATATAATTCAGAAATAGATTATTCAAAAATGCATATTGAAAAAAACAATTTGGAGGAATAGCGTGTGAAAAAATCTATGAAAAAACATATATCTCCAAATTATACTACAGCCATAGTTATTGTACATGGAGATTCGGAAGAACAAATTGTAAGACACATTAAAAGTAGTTTAAGATTAAATTTATATATCCATCGTCGAAAGACAAGTATACAGATTAATGGATTAGTTCATGAACTCCAAACAAATTTCAAAGATATTAGACAATTGTCTAAAAATCCACATATAGAATTAAATATAAAGAAGAAAGAAATTTTAGGATTTAAGATTTTTACTATAGTAGATACAGATGATTGCACCCAAGAAGACAAAAAGTTATATATTAATAATAAATTATTTGAAGGATATAATTTAAAAGATTATGTTATTCCAATATATACCGCTCCCAAACTTGAACATGTTTTGTTCAAAAGCGGATTAATACCAAAAATATATAATGATAGTGAAAAAGTAAAAGAATATTGCAAAATATTCCCTATATCAAGAGAACCATATGGAGTTTCAAAAATTGATGATATGGAAAAGTTGTCTAATAAGTTAAGAGATAATTCAGATACTAATCTTGAAATATTTATTGATTATTGTATACAACAAGCTAAACAAAATAAAATTTCGGGGTTATATAATAATTTTAGATAGAATCAAAAAAACACAAAATTTTAATATAAATCATTCACAATCACTATCTGATAGTTATTGTGAATAAAATAGAATATAAAAAAGCGATTTCAATTTAATTATTGCAATCGCTTTTTTTATATAAAAGTAAAGTTAGAAGGTGAAAATATTGGCAGTATTTAAAATGGGGGTAACAGATTATGCAGTTTGATTATTTTTATGGTGATGAGGCAGAACAGTTTACGTTTTACAGAATACCGAAAGTGCTTATAACATCTCAACAATTAAAAAAAGTATCAGACAGTGCAAAATTGCTCTATGGTCTTATGCTGGACCGTATGGGGTTATCAATTCGTAACGGTTGGTTTGATGAGCAGAATCGTGCGTACATATTTTTTACGGTGAATGACATAATGGAGCAGATGAATTGCAAAACAGAAAAAGCAACCAAATTAGTTGCAGAACTTAAAGGGATTGGTTTGATTGAACGTGTTAAACAAGGACAAGGAAAGCCGTCGAAAATATATCTCAAAAAATTTATTAATTCTAATAATGATATTGAGAAATCAATAGTTTCGATAAACGAAAATCAGGACTTCGGAAAATCAAAAGTGCAGACTTTTGAAAATCGAAAGTTAAGAGTTTCGGAAGTCGAAAATGCAGACTTTCGACAGTCGAAATGTAATTATACTGATATAAATAATACTGATTTTAATAATATCAATTCTATCAATCAATCTGAAAAACTTTCACATCCCCCAACTGAAAGTTGGATTGAAAAATACAATAAAACAATTTCACAGATAAAATCGCAAATTTCATATGACAGTTTAATCCTTACTAATGACACGGGCATAATTGATGACATTGTTGAGGTTATGGCTGATGTTATGTTGTTGGATACTCCGTCTTATAAAATCGAAAAAAAAGAAATTCCATCAGAGATAGTACGGATACGGTATAAACAACTGACGTATGAAAAAATAGAAACTCTGTTACTGGATTTCAATAATATAAATTATAAAATTCACAGTAAAACATCATATTTAATATCATCATTATACAACGTATCAAAAACCGCTGAAACGTCATTGACGAACAGAGTTAAGCGTAATATGTATGATTTATGTTGAAAGGAAGTGGTGCAGTATGGAGGACAAGCGTATGAATATCAGTCTGACAGAAGATGATGACAATAAAAATGAAGAAATAAAGGCTGTTTCCCTATTGGAATTAAAACCATTTGCAGAACAGCCTTTTAAAGTGCTGATTGATGAAGATATGAACGAATTAGTGGAAAGCATACAACAAAGCGGCGTTTTGTCACCTATTATTGCAAGACCGCATAAAGACGGCGGATATGAAATTTTATCAGGACACAGGCGAGTAAAAGCTTGTGAGTTAGCAGGAATTAAAGAAGTACCTGTAATTATTAAAAATATCGATGACGATACTGCAACAATCTTGCTTGTAGACAGTAATTTGCAACGCGAAAATATTTTACCGAGTGAGAAAGCATATGCTTATCAAATGAAGTTGGCAGCTATGAAACGTAAAGCCGGCAGACCAACCAAAGAAAATCATGTCCAAATTGGACATAATTTAACCGAAAAAACTTCACGAGAAGAATTCTCAAAAGAAATCGGTGAAAGTCCTACGCAAGTACAACGATATATTCGTTTAACAAATTTGATTGACCCTATTCTTGATATGGTGGATAACAAACAAATTGCAATGAACGCAGCAGTAGAAATATCTTATCTTGGTTCCAAAGAACAGTTTGATGTGTTAAAAACAATAGAATCAGAAGAAACCTCCCCCACAATCGAACAAGCGAAAAAACTTCACCGATTTTCAGCAGATGGACAATTGAATGATAGCGTCATCTTGTCTATTATGCAGGAGCATAAATCTAACAAAGTAAAAATCACATTAAAAGAGGACAAATTAAGAAAATATTTCCCCCAAACCTTTACTATACAGCAGATGAAAGAAGTTATTGACAAATTACTTGCAAATTGGGCACGGAAACGAAATGAACCCGAAAGATAATACAAGGAGAAAGGAATTTTTTATAATGCAAAACAAAAGAATTTTAACAGGAATAATGGCACTTATATTACTTATGATGAGCTGTTCGTTAAGCTCATATGCGATAACGACACAAGTATTAAAGAACTATGATACTTTGGGTGGCGGTGTTGTGTATAGATACAACAAAGACACAAAAACGGTCATTATATCAAAGGAGCTTTCCGGCAACGGAGCAACTTCAAGATATACAGAATCGCCGTTTGAAGGAAGCGATATAGAAAATGTTGTTATCAATGATGGTGTAAAAGAACTTACTATGAATTTATTTTGCAAAGCTAAAAAACTTAAAAGTGTTACTATTCCAAATTCGGTTACACTGATAGGTCGAAGTACTTTTGAAGATTGCGAATCATTGACGAATATAAACATTCCTGACAATGTAAAAAATATTGATTATCAAGCATTCAAAGGTTGCACAAATTTGAAAAGTATAAAAATACCGCCAAACGTAGAAGAATTGGGACAATATGTGTTTTATCAATGCAGTAAATTAGAAAGTGTGGTAATAGAAAACGGCACAAAACTTACCGCAATTCCTAGTGGTGCATTTCAAGAATGTACAGATTTAAACAAAATATCTATCGCAAACGGAATAACAGACTTAAATGGTCGTGCGTTTGAAGATTGCAAATATCTAACCGATATAGCCTTACCCGATACGGTAACTAATGTAAGTCAAAGTGCATTTCGTAATTGTGTTCGATTGAAAACAGTAAATTTATCACAAAATTTAGAGAATGTTGATGATAGTGCATTTCGTGGTTGTGTTGAACTTAGCGATATAAATATTCCGACTTCGCTGAAAACAATCGGAAATTATGCGTTTTCCGATTGCAAAAATTTATCAGATATAACAATTCCGGCTCAAACAGACAGTATAGGAACAGCAGCATTTAAAGATTGCGGCGATATATATGTTGATGAAATAAATGATAATTTTATATGTGATGATTCAATTTTATATTCAACAGATAAGTCACGATTATTGCATTGTAGTACAAATTATTGCGAAGAATACAAATCACCCGAAACTGTAACAGACATTGACGCTTATGCGTTTTCAAGTTGCTCACTTCTAAAAAAAGTCGATTTATCAATATTAAAAATAAACCAACTTTCAGAAGGAATATTTAATAATTGCACATCATTAGAAAATGCTATTATTCCAAATGGAGTTGAAAAAATAAAGTCGTATGCTTTTTATAATGCACAGAGTTTGGAATCTGTAATCATTCCTGAGTCCGTAACGAACATTGACATAAGGGTTTTTAACAATAACAATGTTTTGGGTAAATTCATAACCGATGATGAATCAAAAGTAAATATCGGCTCACTTAATGATAAAAATTCAATTATTTTTAATTGGAAAGCAGTAACACTTGGCAAAACAACAGATGTTGACGATACGTCAATTACCTTTTCGCTAAATGTTGATGAAACCAATCAGATAGATGAATTAAAATATGAGATAGGTGAATATGACAAACAATATTTTGCGTTAGGCGGACAGAGTGTAGAAAACAAAGAAATCAAAATACCACAAGGTACAGAAAAAGTATCCATTTACAGTAGAGATATTGCCGGAAATGAAACGGTAAATATATGTGATGTTCCTAATTTTGATTTACCGACAGCAGACGATATAACATATGGGCAAACATTAGGTGACAGTGAATTGACTGTATCGGGAGTTAATAGTATTGATGGCGTATGGGTATGGAAAGACCCCGATATTATGCCTGTTGCAGGTACAAATCCTTATACCGTGATATTTATACCTGAAGATACCCAAAATTATAATTCTATCACGGCAGAGATTTTCATCACTGTAAATAAAGCTGTTCCCGAATACACTATACCGACAGATTTAACGGCAGTATATTCTCCCAACCTAACACTTGCGGATATTGAATTGCCTGACGGCTGGACTTGGGTGGAAAGCAATACACCATTGTCAGCGTCTGAAAAAACTTATTCGGCGATATTCACTCCGTTAGATACAGAAAATTATAAAAGTATAACAGCAGATGTAACTGTTACAGTTAGCAAAGCCGTTCCCGAATATACTGTACCGACAGATTTAACATCTGTATATTCACCGAAACTTACACTTGCGGATATTGAATTGCCTGACGGATTTTCGTGGAATGAGCCTGACACAAAATTGTGTGTTCCCGGAGGTGAATATAAGGCTACATATACTCCCAACGATATTGATAACTACACAACCGTAGAATTGACTTTAAACGTAGAAATCAAAAAATATACACCGATTATTGGTGTTGATATTCAGTTACCGACAGCGAGTGATATAACATACGGGCAAAAGCTTGGTGACAGTGTATTAACACCGTCTGAAAATGATGTTATTGATGGTGAATGGTTATGGGAAGAAAGTGATGTTACACCGTCTGATGATGACAATTCGTATAATGCGATTTTTGTTGTTGATGATGAAAATTACGAAACTGTATATGTTGAAGTCCCTGTTAAGGTGAAAGAAACATCAAGCAATAAACCGTCAAATTCGGGAAGTTCGTCAAGTAAAGGACATTCCCATAAGCAAACAAGTATCGAAAACAAATCCGATAAAGTTGATGAGGTAACAAATAATGACGTTACAGATAATGTTGTAGCAGATAATGACGTTGCAATTACAGTTGCTGAGTATGATGTGCCGTATATTTCGGGATATGAAGATAATACATTTAGACCGAATGAAAAAATTACACGAGCAGAAGCAATAACCGCAATTGTAAGAGCAAAACAGTTTGCAATCAAAGAAAACGTAAAACCGTCGTTTTGGGATATATCAAGCCATTGGGCAAAAAGCTATATTGATACCGCAGCTGATTTAAAAATCGCAGACGGTTATGAGGATAAAATGTTCAAACCCGACAATTATATTACCCGTGCAGAATTTGCAAAAATAATTGCGGTGCTTATAGGCGAAAATGTTAAGAACAATTCCTCAACTTTTTCCGACACAAAAAATCATTGGGCTGAAAATTACATCGCAGTATTATCCGCAAAAGAAATCATTAAAGGATATGACAATAATATGTACAAGCCTGATAAGCCAATTACTCGTGCAGAGGCTGTTACTATTATAAATAAAGCGGTATCAAGAAATTGCAAATCCGATATTAAAATTAATTTTACAGATGTTCAAAAAACACATTGGGCATATGATGAGATATTGAAAGCAGCCGGCAAGTAATGAATTGGAGTGAAAACTCCTTTTTTTATTGCCTAAATTGAGAAAGGTTGTGATGTTTATGGCGTCAAGCAGAAGTCCGGATATAAATTATAACGGCAGTGGCTATTTTGATGAAACTGCCCGTAATGCAATTATAAATGCTGACCGCAAACAACTAACCGAACGCAGAAAGCGTGTTATAAATAAATTTTATGAAATTGCGGCAGCCGAGGGATTCCGAATAGACAGCTATATCAAATTATCAGAGATTGGAGATGAGGAAATGTATAAAGACTGCTTTGCGAGAACTGAGCGGTGCAGTATTTTGAAAAAAATGATTTGTAAAAATAATGACTGCCCGTTTTATAAATCAAAGAAACAACACGAGGAGGATATTAAAAAATATCCCCAATTCAATCACATACAAAAAGAATCTGACGAAGATGATATGTGTGACAAACAGAAATCTTGAAAGGTAGCCTGCGATTATGATTACAGCAAGAATAAATTTTTTACAAAACAACATTACTGTCAATTTATCTCAAACACCTATCCGCTTACGCGATGATTTGCAGAATATAGGTGTACTTACTTCGCAGAATTTAATCTTACTTGATAATTCTCGTACTCTTAAAATTGAGTTGTACCCTAAAGATAGTTGCGGTAAATATATTTTAAGATTGATAGACAAAGAATCTGATACACTTGGTGCAGTCAACAAATTATGCTACTCTATCCGTTGTATGGACGCACGCGACAAGACGCGTTTTTTTTATAATCTTAAAAATGGTGATTACAATACAATATCAGACGCACAGCGGGACGCAGACAAAATGCGTGAACAACGCAAAATAAAAAACAGACAAAACAAAAAATACAGATAGCGAGGTAGATATTATGACCGATGAAACACAACGTATTTTTAATCTGTTACAGACCGCAACAAAAGCAATAGCCGACAGTAATGTATGGAGATATTTTCTAAAAACTGCTGCGTGGCATTTTAAATATTCGTTTAACGACCAAATACTTATCTTTACACAAAAGTCAACGGCAACGGCGTGTGCAAGTATGGACGATTGGGTAAACAAAACGAAAAGATGGGTAAATAAGAACGCGTCCCCTATCGCACTTGTGCGTGAAAACGGGAATCAATATTACCTTAAATATGTGTTTGATATTTCCGATACAAATAGTTTTGGTAATCGTGAAATAAATCTATGGCAATATGACAATCGCTATGAAAAAGCCGTTATAAATACACTTGAAAAATCTTTTGGCAAGTTAAAAGGTGCAACTACTGATATTGACGCTATAATTTGTGCTGCAAATAATGCTGTCAATGACAGAAAAAATGAGTATTTACGCGACCTAAAGTATGTAAAAGGCAATAGTTTTTTATCAGGACTTGATAATGTTAATCTTGATGTACGTTTTCGGCAAACAGCCGCAGCGTCAGTCGCATATATGATTATGCAACGTATGGGCTTACAACCCGAAAATACCTTTGACGGATATGATTTTCAATATATACGCGACTTTAATACAGTCGAAACAATGAATATCCTCGGTAATGCCGTGAGTACGATTTCGGAGGACATATTACGGAATATTTCAAGAACAATTCATTTTGAACGAAAAAAATTTGCTGAAAATGAAAACATCGTATATAATGAAAATAACAAAGAAAATAACATTGTTCAAGAAGAAAGGACTGATAAAAATGACAGGAGCAGTATCATACACGAAAATCGGGGATTACAGAATACCCAATTTGACAGTACCGACAAAAACATATCAGATAGGCAAATACGGAATGTTGAGGAGAACATATCTGAACGAACGCCGTCCGAATCTATACTCAATTTTAATGATGAAAGGCGAGCTTCTGAAACATTTGGAGGAGATAGACAAATCGACGACACAACAAGTACAGACGATAGTCAATCAGATGGCAAAAGCAGAGGGATTGACGGAGGAATTGAAAGCGACAGACCCGTTATTATGGACGAGCAGAATGAACAATATTCTCCATTCAGCGGAGGAAATCGTCTTATCCGAAATGGTGTACAACTAAGCATATTTGATATGCCACTCCCTACCGAGGAGGAACAAAAAGAATATATTATGAAAGCGGAGCAAGCAAGAAGCTCCGCTTTTTCTATGCCTCAACAAATTATTGATGAAATTTTGACAACAGGCAATAATGATGTGGACGGTATTATTAAAATATGTATTCAATACAGTAAAAATAAATCAGCCGCCGAAAATATAGATTTTCTGAAAAATGAATACGGTATAGGTGGCAAAGGATTTATTTTTGACGGTAACAAGGTATCTATATGGTGGAATGACGAGGGTATTCGTGTTGCATACGGGGAACGTGCAAACGGACGCGGTGAACTTCTACCGTGGGAACGCATTGATAAACGTATAGGTGAACTGTTGGAAATTGGAAGATTTGCACCACAAGAGAGCATTGACAAAATGGACGCGTTTGAACGAAAACAAGCAGCAGACAGTTTTTTTGAAATGTATCGGGATTTAAATGACGATACATACCCTGAGTTAAAATCACATTTTAATAAAGAATGGTTTGTCAACTCAGCTACTGATACAGGCAATAATATAGCAGAATTATTTAAGGAATCGGAAAATGTCGCATTTGCGGTTAAGGTTACAGAAACAATGACAAATCTATACGCAAATAATAAAGATATTATGCGTATTCATTGGTATTCGCCGAATAAAGTGCTACCGAGATTGAAAGATTTACAACTTGAACGCAGAAATTTTTTCGCAAATAATTATCAGCAGAACAATGCCGCACCATTTATAACAGAGGACGAAATTGATAATCTGCTTACACGCGGCAGTGGTTTTGCTATGGGAAAATGTAGAATTTATCTGTACTTCAAAGAGCATACAGACACTAAAGCACGCATTGCTTTCCTGAAGAACGAATATGGTACAGGTGGTTATGGCGGAGGAATATTCCGCGAATGGCACGACGCAAAAGGAATTGAGTTTAGTCGTGGTAATATAACTGCACCATATGCGAAGGTACATATCAAATGGAACGAAGCTGCAAAACGTATTGACAACCTTATAAAATCGGGCAGATATTTGACTGAACGCGAGGTTGCCGAGGATGTTCCAAAATATTTATCAGAACAGGAAACTTTACGAATACAAAATGAACGGCTAAAATTTCTTAGTGACACAAAAAATTTGACACCGTCAGAGCGACAGCAGAAACTAACAAAAAGTCTTGTATATTTTATAAATACGATTGATTATTCTGATAAACACAAGCTCAGTTTATTTGAAACATCTGAAACAGACGAAGTATCAGAAATGCAGATTTCTGATTTAATCTCCAATGCAGATACAAGACAACAGTTAATTGATGACTTGGAGCATATAAAATCATCTACGACAGATATTTCCGCACGCAATAATGCGAGTTGGATTGCAAATGACCTGAAAACCGCAAAATTTATAACCTTTACAAGAGTAGGAGATTTCTATGAGATTTACGGCAGCGAAGTCACAGAAGTTGCAAAGATTTTGGATATTGCGGTTACCCAAAAAGCAATGGACAACGAGCAAATTTTGATGACAGGTTTCCCCATTGCTACATCTCAAAAATATGCTCAAATATTAAACGCTAATGGATATTTTGTAAATATTTCAGAAAATGCTAAGGCAAAAGATGATGAACAACTTACTGATATTAAATCTGACAGTCCATCTGAAATCATAAATGAGCCGCCAGAACAAGCCGAGGACTATTCTGAATATATCGGCAAGGAAATCACCGTTGATGACCATAAATTTGTTGTTGATAATATTAATGCTGATTTTGGCAACGTCAGTTTGCGTGATATTTCGTTTCAGAATAGCACAGGTTTCCCTATATTTCGGAGCGAAAGCATTGAATGGCTGAAAAACATCATTCAAGAACAACCTCAAGAACAACCTCAAGAACAGACTCAAAAACAGACTGAATTACCGCCACCGAATATAACAAAACCTACACCTGTTCAAAATCAAGTTATATATCCTGAAATACCCGTATCAGAACGTCATAATTTTGTTATCACCGATAACGAACTCGGATATGGAACTCCAAGTGAGAAATATGCGGCGAATATTGCAGCTATACAAACATTGAAACAGGTTGAAAGCGAACACCGACTTGCCGACTCGAAAGAACAGGAAACACTATCACGTTATGTCGGTTGGGGCGGTCTTGCAAACTATTTTGAAGAAACGCACCCTAAATACAATGAATTAAAATCATTGCTTACCGATGACGAATATGAGCAAGCTCGTGCAAGCGTTCTAACTTCTCACTTCACTCCCACAGTAGTCATACGTTCAATGTATAAGGCTTTGGAAAATATGGGATTTCAAAATGGCAATATTTTAGAACCGTCGTGCGGCATAGGAAATTTTATGGGACTTATACCCGAAAACATTTCCGAAAGTAAAATTTACGGTATTGAGATAGATAGCATAACAGGCAGAATAGCACAACAGCTATATCAGAAAAACAGTATTGCAATCCAAGGTTTTGAAGATAGTACACTATCGGATAATTTCTTTGATATTGCTATCGGTAATGTTCCGTTCGGTAATTTTAAAGTTTTGGAAAAGAAATATGATAAGTATAATTTCTTAATTCACGACTTTTTCTTTGCTAAAACGTTGGACAAAGTTAGACCGGGCGGTATCGTTGCGTTCATAACATCAAGCGGCACAATGGATAAGCAAAATTCAAAGGTCAGAAAATACATAGCACAACGTGCCGAACTTGTCGGTGCAATACGCTTGCCAAACGATACTTTTAAGAAAAATGCAGGTACAGAAGTAACAGCGGATATTCTGTTTTTACAAAAACGCGATAAAATGATTGACATTGAGCCTGATTGGGTACATACCGGACTACACGAAACGGGACAACCGATAAATCAATATTTTATCGATAATCCCGATATGGTACTCGGTGAATTAGTCGAAGAAAGCGGTCCATATGGTATGCAGTTAAACTGTAAGCCACGCAATAACGCAAACCTTGATGAATTACTTGATAAAGCAATACAGAATATTCACGCTAAAATTACAGAATATACAATTGATGATATTGACGATATTTCAGCTAATGAAAGCATATCAATCCCCGCCGACCCTGCCGTTAAGAATTTCAGCTATACCATAGTAGACGGTGATGTATATTTTCGTGAAAACAGCGTGATGAACAAAGTAGAATTGAATGATACTGCTAAAAATCGCGTAAAGGGTATGGTTGAAATCCGTGATTGTGTTCGTGATTTAATCGAATATCAAACAAACGATTTCCCTGATTATGAAATCAAAAAACAACAAGAAAAACTTAATAATCTGTATGATAATTTCACAAAGAAATACGGAATTATCAATTCACGAGGTAACAGTAGTGCATTTTCATCAGACAGTAGCTATTTTCTTCTTTGTTCATTGGAAATATTGGACGATGACGGAAATCTGAAATGCAAAGCAGATATGTTCACAAAGCGTACCATAGGAGCAAAAAAAGAAATTACACACGTTGATACGGCAAGTGAAGCATTGGCAGTATCTATCAGTGAAAAAGCAAAAATTGATATGGAGTTTATGACTTCACTTACCGACAAGACTGAGCAGGAATTGTTTGATGACTTAAACGGTATCATATTTCGTAATCCGTTATACGACGCTGAAAACGAACAGTATTTTCCCAAATACCTTACGGCAGATGAGTATTTATCAGGCAATGTTCGTGAGAAATTGCGTATTGCACAGGAACACGCAAAAACAGACAGTAATTTTAATATCAATGTTAAAGCATTAACCGATATACAACCCAAAGACATTAGTGCCAGCGAAATCACAGTAAGAATCGGTACTACTTGGATACCCGCAGAATACATCAAGCAATTCACATTTGAATTAATTAATCCATCATCATATGCGAGAGATAATATCGATATTCAGTATTCAAAATTGACAGGCGTTTGGAATGTATCGGGAAAATCTTGCGATAGGGGCAATATCAAAGTAAATAAAACATACGGCACTAATCGTATTAATGCACTTAAAATTATTGAGGACACGCTAAATCTAAGAGATGTCCGCGTTTTTGATTATAAAGAAAATGAGGATGGCAAACGCATAGCTGTACTAAACACCAAAGAAACAACCATAGCACAACAGAAACAAGAGGCTATAAAAGCCGCATTTGATAATTGGATATGGAAAGACCCAGAAAGACGAAATACACTTGTAAAGATGTATAACGAGAAGTTTAACAGTATCCGCACACGCGAGTATGATGGAAGTCATATCACATTCAACGGTATGAATCCCGAAATACAATTACGTCCACATCAAAAAAATGCGGTTGCACGAATTATGTACGGTGGTAATGCCCTATTGGGACACGTTGTAGGTGCCGGTAAGACTTGGACAATGGCAGCCGCAGCGATGGAACTAAAGCGAATTGGTCTTTGTAATAAATCACTTTTCGTTGTGCCTAATCACTTAATTGAACAATGGGCAAGCGAATTTTTACAGTTGTATCCTGCTGCGAATATTCTTGTCGCCACAAAAAAGGATTTTGAGAAAAAAAACCGTAAGAAGTTTTGTGGCAGAATTGCAACAGGTGACTATGACGCTATCATAATGGGGCATTCTCAGTTTGAAAAAATTCCTATGTCGATAGAAAGACAAAAACAGATACTTAACCAACAATTACGAGCAATTATGGACGGTATAGTTGAAGCCAAAGAGCACGACGCAGAACGATTTACCATAAAACAAATGGAACGTACAAAGAAAAATATTAAAACAAAAATTGATAAACTCAACAAGCAAGACCGCAAGGACGATGTTGTTACGTTTGAAGAATTGGGCGTTGACAGATTATTTGTAGATGAGGCTCACAATTACAAGAATTTATTTCTTGTTACAAAAATGCGTAATGTCGGCGGTATAGCACAGACCGACGCTCAAAAATCCAGTGATATGTTTATGAAATGTCAATACCTTGACGAACTCAAAGGCGGCAAAATATTTGCCACAGGTACGCCAATAAGCAATTCAATGGTTGAATTATATACAATGCAACGGTATTTGCAATACGATATGCTAAAAAAACACAATTTAGAACATTTTGACGCGTGGGCGTCTACATACGGCGAAACAGTCACTGCTATTGAACTGTCCCCCGAAGGTACGGGATATCGAGCAAAGACTCGATTTGCAAAATTCTTTAATATCCCCGAAATTATGACTATGTTTCGTGAGGTTGCAGATATTCAGACTGCGGATATGCTTAAATTACCTGTACCGAAAGCGGAATATCATAATATAGCGGTTGAGCCTACCGAAATTCAACGTGAAATGGTAGCCGAACTCGGCGAACGTGCGGAAGATGTCCGCAACAATAAGGTTGACCCTACTGTTGATAATATGTTAAAAATCACAAATGACGGACGTAAACTTGCTCTTGACCAACGATTAATGAATGATAGGCTTCCTGATGAAGAAGGCACAAAATTGTCTGTTTGTGCAAACAATGTTTTCGATATATGGAAAAAAACATCGGATTTCAAAGGTACGCAGCTTATTTTTTGCGACACTTCCACACCTAAAAAAGATGGTACGTTTAATGTGTATGATGATATTCGACAAAAACTAATAGATAAGGGCGTACCCGAAAGTGATATTGAATACATACATAATGCAGATACCGATGTGAAGAAAAAAGAATTGTTTGCAAAAGTGCGAAGTGGTGATGTGCGTATTCTACTTGGCTCAACGCAGAAAATGGGTGCAGGTACAAATGCCCAAACGCTATTATATGCATTACACGATATAGATTGCCCGTGGCGACCGTCGGACTTGGAGCAGCGTGCCGGAAGAATTATCCGTCAAGGCAATACGAACGATACTGTACATATTTACCGTTATGTCACCAAAGACACATTTGACAGTTACAGTTATCAGCTTGTTGAGAACAAGCAAAAATTTATATCACAAATAATGACGTCAAAAGCCCCTGTCAGAATGGCAGAGGATATTGACGAAACCGCCTTATCGTATGCCGAGATTAAGGCACTTGCCACAGGCAATCCACACATCAAGGAAAAGATGGAACTTGATACTGAAATAGCAAAATTAAAGCTATTGAAGTCAAATTTTATGAGTGAAATTTATGACCTTGAAAATAAGGTAATAAAATTCTATCCAAAGGAAATACAAAGGCTTACGGAACAGATTGCAGGTGCAGAAAAAGATATTAATGTAGTCAAGCAACACCCGAAACAGGAAGATACATTTAATACTATGACGATTGACGGAGTCGGTTATTATGAAAAGGATAAAGCAGGTGCGGCACTTATAGAACGGTGTAAAACAATGACTTCAACCGACCCTACCATTATCGGTGAATACAGAGGTTTTAAAATGATTTTATCGTTTGACTCGTTGTATAAAATGCACAGGCTTACACTTCAAAATTCACGGTCATATACACTCGAAATTGGTACTGATGTGTTCGGTAATATTCAACGTATCGACAACGCACTTGCAAGCATTCCAAAATTAAAAAAGGATTGCGAGCAAACTCTTATAGAAACAAAAAAGCAATTTGAAATTGCAAAGGTTGAGAGCAAAAAGGAATTTCCGCGTGAAACAGAGCTTGCAAGTAAAATCAAGCGTGTTGCCGCACTTGACGCATTGTTAAATGTTGATAAAAAACACAGTGAGATTATGGATATCCCCGATGAAACACCTCAAAAAAATGTATCAATGGAAAGATGATTATGATAAAAACTCTACAATAAAAGGTGGAATAAAAAATGAGAAAATTTGAAAACGGACTTAAAGTTATCGGCACGGACTTAGGGTATGGAAATATAAAAACCGCTAATACCGTAACGCCGACAGGACTTACCGTATACGATACCGAGCCTATATTTCAGGGCAATACTCTTGAATACAACGGAAAGTATTACCGTGTCGGTGAAAATCACAAAGAATTTATTGCCGATAAATCTGTTGACGATGATTTTTACATATTAAACCTTATGGCAGTTGCTCGCGAGTTGCAACGCACAGGAACATATACTGCAAGTGTTTATCTTGCGACAGGCTTACCTATTACTTGGGTACGCACACAGCGTAACAGTTTCAAAGCATATCTTATGAAAAATACGCTTGTGGATTTCCGATACAACGGCAATGATTTTCATATTAAGTTTGTTGGGTGCAGCATTTATCCGCAATGCTACCCCGCTATTGTTGAGCATATCCACGAATTTAAGGGAACAAATATTCTTGCCGACATCGGTAACGGTACAATGAATATCCTATACATTCAAAATAAAAAACCTATCGAAATTAAATCGTGGACTGAAAAACTCGGAGTTAATCAATGTGTTATCCGTATTAAAAATACCGTTATGGATATGTACGGTGTAAAAATTGATGATAGCATTGTGGAACAGTATTTACGTTTCGGCAAAGCTGATGTTTCGGACAAATATCTGCAAATACTTCATAAAACCACTACGGAATATGCCACAGATATTTTCGCAGCATTACGCAAATATGAATACAACTCCGACTTGATGAAACTGTATATAATCGGCGGTGGCGGCTGTATTGTAAAGAATTTCGCAGACTATGATAAAGAGCGTGTCATCATAATTGATGATATATGTGCCGCCGCAAAAGGTTTTGAATACCTCGCATATATGCAGTTAAATAGGAGGTCATAACAATATGGACATACATCAATGCTCTGTCAGATTTAACGACAATAATATCAATCAGCACAAGGCGTGGGAATATCTCCAACACAGAGATACGAAAAAATATCCGTCCTATGCAGCACTTATTGCAGAATCTGTCGTCTACTTTATTGAACAAGATAATACACGCACCGAAAATAAAATAATCGAACAGGAAAACAAGCTGATTGATAAGATATGTAAGGCTGTACAAAAATGTATTGCGGACGCATTATCAAGCGAAATTCTGAAACAGGTTTTTAATTCCGATAAAAATTCGGAAGATAATATCGAATCTGAAAGCAATATATCCGATGTTGATTGGGATTACTTATGCGGTAATGATAATTGATATATAAAAATACGCATTTGATGTCAAACAAGATATCAAATTAGCTTGAAATGATAGCAAATCGAAAGCAAAACAAGATAATTTGATTTAATCAAAAATTAATACAAAATTCGTGCTATCAGATTCAGTTAAAATGATATCAAGATTGATATTAAAAATATACAAAATGATGTAAAGGTGGTTAAAATGCAGAACTATAAATCAGAAATAATTACAAGTAAGGTTTTTAATATAAGGGCTAATACGGCACAGGAAGCATTAGATTTCATATCACACGCATATTTAAACAGTGATATTGTTGATACAAACAACGCAAATACGCAGTTTGTACTATTTTCCTGTAAGTCAAATAACGGTACGGACAATGGCGAATATATGGCGGTCAGAAACGGCAATAGTTTTGATATTGTAAATATGAACAATCAATAATACTGTCAAGGCTTTGCCTTTGGTACGGGCAAGCATAGCATTTTGCTATCCAAAATGCAACTTGTTAGTGGCTTCGCCCCTAAACCCCCAACGATTGAAGGTGGTAATATTGAGGAAACGCAATCAAGCGATATTGATACGCTTAACCGATAATGAAAAAAATCATTTGCAACGTCAAGCTGCTAATGCAGGTTTGAAAATGGAGCCGTTTATACGAAAGCTGATAATGGGAGTTAATATAAGTCCACGTCCGCCGAGTAATATTGTAAATCTTATACGAGAAGTAAACCGTATCGGTAATAATATAAATCAGATTGCAAAAAAGGTAAATTCGGAAAACTGCATAAATCAAACACAGCTTGACGAAATACTGCACTTGCTCGGTGAAATATATCGTGAGGTCAAAAACTGATGGCGATTGTAAAAGTTTATGCCGTGCGAAACAAACTGCACCGAGCAATAAATTATGCAGCTAACGAAGAAAAAACCTCACTTGAAAGATTAATCGGTTATGCCGCCAATCCCGACAAGACAGAACAACGTATATTTGAAAGCGTTTTAAACTGTACTTCGGTTGAAACTGCCTTTGATGAAATGACCGCTACAAAACGGAAATACAGTAAAGAGGATAAAGTCCTTGCCTATCACTATATACAGTCCTTTAGTCCGGGAGAAGTAACACCCGAACTTGCACATAGTATTGGAGTACAATTTGCAAATGAATGTTTCGGTGATAGATTTGAGGTAGTTATAGGAACGCACCTTGACCGCAAACATCTACATAATCATATAGTTGTAAATTCCGTTTCATTTTTAGATGGCGGCAAATTTCGCTCTACTCCTAAAAGCTATTATAATGTAATCCGCAAAATTTCAGACAGGCTTTGCATAGAAAATGAACTATCCGTCATAGACAATCCAATTCACAAAGGTATGCACTATGCGGAATGGAAATCATCAAATGATGGCAAGCCTACAATCCGTTCTCAAATACGCGAAGAACTTGATGAGATTATAAAATCATCATACACAATGCAAATATTCTGGAAGGAACTCGAACGACGCGGATATACTGTACATCGAAAAGGCAACAATATAAAATATACGTCTATCATTCCCCCATTTGGTAAAAGACCGATAAGGATTGACAAGCTCGGCAATGAATATACCGAAAAAGCAATACAAGAACGTATTATAGCAGAGCGAAACGGTATCCGTACTATGTCACCATCACAGCAAAAGAAAGTATATAAATATAACGGAAATCTTAAAAAAGTACCGCGAAAAAAACTTAAAGGATTTCAAGCATTGTATTTTCATTACCTGTACTTGTTTAAGAAAATCCGCAAAAAACAGACACCTCAAAGGGTGTCATTTTTTATGCGTGATGAAATCATCAAATTTGAACGCTATCAAAAGCAGTTTAAGTTTTTACATATTCACGGAATAGAAAATGCAGAGCAATTACAGAAATATCAAACCGTGCAGGAACAGCGGATTGAGGACTTAACGGGAAATCGAAAAAAATTATACACTGAAAGGGATAAAACCAATGAACAAGCGGAAATCATACAACAAATTTCTAAAATCAATGACACAATCAAAATGTGCCGTGCAGATGTCAGAATGTGCAAGGCAATATTTTCAGACGCAAACCGCGTCAAAGAAAAGTATAATCAGGCGCAGAAATTACAGACACAAGCAATGAAACACGAAAAACAATCTCGAACAAAGGAGGTAGTAGACAATGAACTCAAGTGGAGAAGTCGCTGATTTAATGGTAAAAGAGGGTATTCAGATTACCGAATCAAGCGTAAAGCTAATGGCACTCGGTGCAAAAAATCTTGCCGCAATCATAATAGCCCTCAATGACGATAAGTTACAAGGTAAAACAAGTCTAAAAAAACTGCTTAAAGCAGAAAAACCGCTATGTATTATGCAGATTAAAGAAAATGACTTGAAAGCATTTAATACAGAATCTAAAAAATACGGTGTACTGTTTACCGCAGTATCAGATAAAACTAACAATACGGGAATTTGCGATATTATCACCAAACAGGAAGATGTAACAAAATTAAATTACATTATGGAAAAACTCGGCTATGCTGCCCCTATTGAAAATACTCCCGATAAAGAGAATACAGAAGTAGCTCAAGATAAATCACAATCAAAAAACTCAGCACCCCGCGTGAAAGAAAATCCGTCAGGCGGCAGATATACAAAACGCGGGGATACGGAACGAATGGGCAACAATTCTAAACCGTCTGTAAAAAATCAGATAAATAACATTAAGGCACAACGGGCAAAGAAACAAGCGGGACGCAATCCTGTTCGTCAGCATACGCGTACTGCACCAAAAATCAAGAAAGAGAGATAACGACAATGTGTTGTATTCATAGAATTGATGTATCGACTTATTTTAAGACGATTTTTATGTGAGAAATCAATAAACCTATATAGAATTTATGGAGGATTTACAAATGAACATAAAACTTAAGAACAAACTCAAGAAAATTTTATCAAGCGTAATGGCAGCAGGAATGTCTATGAGCCTTATTCCGTCAGTCAGCTTTGCCGCACAATCAAATGAATATGTAGACCCTGCCGACGTATGGATTGAAGCGAACGGCAGAGCAAGTGAGTTTGATATAAACGCAACAGTAACTACGGGAACTATTTTCTGCCCTATATGCGATATGCCTACAACAAATATTTCATACCGCGTACCTGAATATACGCGTACTGGTGAAACGGCAATGAACCGTGGCGTTTATTATTCAGACGGTACTTGTATAGATGGAGTAAGCAAAGGCAATCTTGATGACGGAACACCGGGCGTTGACGCATTTTATACCGGCTATCATTGGACAAAATCAGTTTGCCAAAACTGCGGTACAATAAATTCCGTTGACGGAGTTAATTCGTACTCGTGTGGCAAAGATGTATATTCTCTCAATCCGTGCGACAGTAATTTTTTTATCGATTTTGATAATACGTCATATACACCGTATAATAGCAAAACGCATACAACAGACGCAAAGAAAGGAAAGTATTGTCAATTTTGCAAAGGTACATATTCACGCACAACCTCAAAACAGGAAAATCACAATTTCGCCGAAATAATTGACGGTGAATTGGGAAATCAGCGTTTTCATATTACGGTAGATTGTAATGATTGCGGATATACCAAAAACGAATATATAGCTGCAAAATCAGTAGTACAAAGTTATTACGGCAATGTAGACGGAAAATCGCACAGTATAACGGTAGCCGATTTATCCGAAAACGGTGTACATACAAGTATCCGCTATGGAACAGAGGCGAATAAATGCAATAAAACCTCTGCACCGAATTATACGGACGCAGGATATTATCCCGTATATTACGAAATTGATTATAGCTATGGTGGCGAGAATATGACTGAAAACGGTGTCAGCTATGTATGGCTATTATCCGACAATTCGTCATCCAATACAAACAACGGTCATAATCACGATTATCGCTATCTTGAAACAGTAAGTCCGACGTGTACAGAGTTAGGCTATGACCGTTTTCAGTGTAACGAGTGTGGAGCATTACAAAAAAGAAACTACACCCCTGCAACAGGACACGATTATAATACTATTGTAATCCGTGACGCAAGTTGCCAACAGGGCGGTTTGGAATTACACGCGTGTAAGTCTTGCGGAAGTTATTACACTGAAAATACATCAATGACAGACCATAAGTATCAGACCAATACTGTTGCCGCTACTTGTACAGTAAACGGATATACAGAGCATATTTGCATTAACTGCGGATTCAAATATATTTCAGATTTAACACCTATTGCAAAGCACGATTACAGACCGACGATAACCGCACCAACCTGCAAAGCAAAAGGCTTTACAACATATAAATGCAGAAATTGTGATGATACCTATATTTCTGATTATACTGAGCCAAGCGGTCACCAATGGGACGAAGGACATATTATAACAAATTCGACGTGTGAAAGCGACGGCGTTATGGAATATGATTGTAAACAGTGTGATGAAAAGATGATAAAGGCTGTCAGTGCAAACGGACACACACCGGGTGCTGCGGCTACTTGTACGCAACCGCAAATTTGTGAGAACTGCAATGCGATTTTAGAATTACCGAAAGGACATTCATATTCTGAAACTGTAACCAAGCCGACTTGTACCACTATGGGATATACGACTTATTCTTGTGAAAATTGCGATAACTCATATATAGGCAATTACACAGATAAAACATCACATAATTACAAATCGACTGTAACTGCTCCGACTTGTACTACTATGGGATATACAACATACACTTGTGTAGATTGTAAAGATAGTTATGTAAGCGATTATACCGACAAATTAGCACATAATTATATTGCAGATGTAACCGCACCGACTTGTACTACTATGGGATATACAACATATACTTGTGCAGATTGTGGCGAGAATTATGTAAGTGACTATACAGAGGTATTGCCGCATAATTACAATAAGAAAACGGTAGAGCCGACATGTACATCACAAGGCTATACAATATATACTTGCTCTGATTGTGGCAAAGAATATATCGGTGATGAACAACAACCGACAAAACATAACTATATATCAGATGTAACCGCACCAACTTGTACGGAACTCGGATATACTACCTACACTTGCAAAAATTGTGGTGAAACACACAAGTCAGATTATATTGAGGCAACAGGACATAAACTGTCAGATTGGATAATCGATACTCCTGCGACAATAGAACAAAACGGCAAAAAGCATATTGAGTGTGTAATCTGCGGTACGGTTATAAACACAGTCGAAATCCCAAAGCTACCTAACAATGATAATTCTGATGAGGACGGTCATTCTCGTGTCGGAGATTATAACATTTTGATTACCGACAAAAATAATAAACCTATTTTCAACAGTGAAATCAGCATTGACACAAACGATAATCTTACAATCAAACTTCCCAATGGACGTTTACTGTCGGCAGAGGATATAACGACAATTACAGTGACATATACTGAAACACAACAACCTGCGGAAAATCTGAACATATTTATAAGTGATACAATGAATAACGCAGCAACAGGCAGAACAGACGCTAACGGTCAGCTCTCAGTACCGAACACAAATTCATCAACAGGCAATACAAACGGCACTGTTGCAGATAAGGACAAGACCTATGTTGTAATTGTTACTGATAAAAACGGCGAACTTATCCCGAATTGCTATGTGACTGTCGGTGATAACTACTCTATTGATGTTAAACTTCCGACAAACACAGCCTTTAACAATGATAATCGTGTGACGATTACAGTAGTAAATGAAAAAGGTGAGCCTATAAACAGACTACGCGTACAGGTTGTAGGCGATAATGATTTTATTGAAAGCGGATATACAAATATCAAGGGTCAACTTACACTTCCTATATCTAATAGCGATATTACAGATGACAATGGTAATGCCGATGTCGGAGAAATTAAGGGCGATAAAATATATGATTATACAGTTGTTGTATCAGATGAACAAGGCTTTATAAAAAATGCCCTTATAACACTTGTAGTAGATGATAACGCTGTACTCGTATGCCTACCTGACGGAAAAGTAATTGATTACTATAACCGTACTACTGTTAAAGTAACAAAAACAGACGGAACACCTGTTGAGGATTGGAAAGTAACAGTCTATAATAAGGACGGAAGTGGCATAAGAACAGAAGTGACGGACAAGGACGGAATTGTTATAGTACCACCGCTTAATGAAGCTCCTATATCAAAGCCTACTGCTACTCCAACACCTGATACAAATGCTACACCATTGCCGGGTGTAACACCGACACCAAGCAGCAAGCCTAACGAAACAGATAAACCGAGCGAAACAAAAACGCCTGTGTTACCTGACAATCCGACAAAAACAGACAAGCCTAATGAGCCTACTCCTACTCCGAATATTGGTGACGGCTCGGTAGTACAGAATAAAAACTACAAGTACAAGGTATTCGTATGGGATAATGATGGTGTAATTTCAGAATTTGGACTTATTAAGTTGCTTGAAAACGGTAATATTGAAATAGAATTACCGACAAATAAAACACTCAATCCAGAAAACAAAATATACGTTAAGGTTATAAATGCAGATAATGAAACAGCAATCAAAGGTATCACGGTAAACGTAACAGACGCAGCAAAAAATACTGCTTCCGATATTACAAACATTAACGGTATTGCGGTTGTGCCTGTTTCAGATACTGATATTACTGACCGAAACGGATATGCACAAGTAATCGAGGACGAAAAAACATATAATATTGTTGTCGAGGACACAAAGACTAAGATTGAAAATGCCGTTGTAAAAATAAAAGGCGGTAAAATCAGCATTATACTTCCCGATGGAAATGTGCTTGATACAACAAATCAGACTACTGTAACAGTAACCGACAAAGATAATGCACCTGTTAAGGATATTAATATCACTGTTACTGACAAGAACAACAAAACCGCAACAAAAGCCACGGACGAAAACGGAAAAATCACCGTACCGGTTAAGACTTCAACAAGTGGTGGCGGCTCATCTTCAGGAGGAAGTGGCGGCAGCAGCTATGTCAGACCATCATATATTGTCAAAGTAATCGACAAAGATGGTAAAATCATAAATGTCAATAAGACAATAAAAGATGATAAAATCACTTTAACACTTCCGAATGGCAATACGCTTGACGATAATTATTACACCATTACTGTAACCGACAAAAACGGCAAAGTTGCACCGAATATTGATGTTACTCTCAAAGACAAAACTAATTCCGTGAACGGTAAAACCGATACAAACGGTCAAGTTATTATGCCGTTGTCGGAGCATAAATCATATATTGTTGGCTATCCAGACGGAACATTCCTCCCTGACGACGATATGTCAAGAGCCGAAGCGGCTGCTATATTTGCCCGTCTTATCTCGGAAGAAAAAGGCGAAACAATAAGCGGTAAATCGTCATTTAAGGATACTGACAAAAACGGTTGGTATGCAGACTATATCGGTTATCTTGAAAAATACAAGATTATTGAGGGATATAACGACAGTACATTTAAACCTGACGCACCTGTTACAAGAGCAGAGTGTGTCGCTATGTTAGTCCGCTATTATTCACTGTTCAATGAAGTTAAGAAAGGCGGCTACACAGTAAAATATACTGATGTTGACAAGAAATATTGGGCATATGATGATATTGCATACGCAAAAAATATTGGTTGGCTCAATGGATATAGTGATGGCTCGTTCCGTGGTGATAATAAGATTACGCGTGCAGAGGTTGTTACAGTTGTTAATCGTGCAACAGGAAGGACTGCGGATAAGGAATTTGTAAAGGATAATTTCACAAAACTTAATCGCTTTACTGATGTAACCGACAGTAGTAAGTGGTACTTCTTTGAGGTAAACGAATCCGCAAATACTCATAAAACCGTTCCTTTTTCAAAGGCAGAAACTTGGATAAAATTTGATACACTCATAGAAAAGCAATTCATATAGATTGCTTTTCTGAGATGTCTTTGGTATAATCTATTTAATAGATAAATTAAAGTTTCTGGAGGAAAGTATTATATGCTACAATCAATTTTTGAATGGATATATAACAATGCAATGGCGATATTTATTTCATCATTTATATCATTTTTGCTTTCAAAAAAATATTATGATAAAGCAAATAGAGAAAATGTACTTATGACAGTTGTTTTTCCAGTTATTCAAATATTAAATCACAATAAATACTCAAGCGAAGATTACGAAAAACTTTGTGAAATTATGTCTAATTACTCAATTCGCTATCTTAATAAAAACGAACGCAACAAACTATTAAGATTAATAAATAGTTATAAAGATATAAGCAGATATGAAAAAGAAAAAGCAGACACCGATTCTATAATGTTATATTATGAAGATACATTAAAGAAAAATGGTATAAACCCCAAACCTTGTGTATTAACGGATTTTGAAGGAGAAGTTGTAGCAGATGACTATCCGCCAGACTACAATATCTTAAAATGTCAGATTTATGATATTGTTTCATCAAATGAATTTTATATATCATTAAATGAATTTCCGCGCTTATCAAATAGTTGTACAGATAGTATTGTGAATATACTTGACTCTTATACCAATCAATTCTATACATCTGAAAAAATATCATTGTTTGATGATTACGGAATAACAGAAATTATTAGACAATCTCCTATTACAAAACGATGGGCTGAAAAATTTAATGCGTTCAAAAAAAGTCAACAAGATTTTTTGAATTTAGCCATTTCAAAAAAAATATCAAAGATATTAGATTATTCGAAATCAAAATAAAAGTATGGTTTATTGAGCATATAATTATACATAAAGTAAGTAAAATAACAAAATTAAGGGAGCAACATTAATTGTTGTTTCTTTTTTTGTATTGAAAGGAATTGATGAGTATGCGAAATTTACACATAAAGAGATGTGATAGCAGTTGAACAGACAAGACAACAAGAAAAATATGATAATTATGTTTATACTACTTATCCCTATTGTAATATGGTTGGCGTTAAAGGTTGCAATGTGTTACAGTACGAAATTAAAACTATTTGATATGCTCCCGCTTTTAACCGCCAGCCTTAATCAACCGTTATATTTACATTTAAACGAGTATAGTATAAAAACTGTACTCGTTTTTTTGTTTATCTATGCGTGTGGTGTAGGCATATATTTCACTTCAAGCGAAAATCGCAGACCGGGAGAAGAACACGGCTCAGCAAAATGGGGTAATGTTCAAAGCATTGCACGAAAATACACTAACAGAAAAAACAAGTTAAAAAATCTCATATTGTCGCAGAATTTGATGTTAAGTCTGAATGCGAAAAGTCATAGACGAAATCTAAACATACTTGTAGTCGGTGGCAGCGGTGCAGGAAAAACTCGATTTTATGCTAAACCTAACATTATGCAATGCAATACCTCATTTGTTATAGCCGACCCCAAGGGTGAAATGTTACGAGCAACAGCACCTCTATTGTTACAACGTGGATATGATGTTAAGGTATTCAATCTTATCAATCCGTCAGATTCGGACGGATACAATCCGTTTGTATATATTCGGACGGATGAAGATGTAATAAAGCTAATATCAAACTTAATACAGAATACCACGCCTAAGAACGCACAACAGTCAGACCCGTTTTGGGAGAAAAGCGAAATTGCACTTGACTCAGCGTTGATGTTATATCTTATACACGAAGCACCATCTGAAGAACAAAATTTTGAAACTATGATGTTTATGATTGAAAATGCAGCTACGATGGAGGAGGACGAAACATTTGAATCCCCCGTTGATATATTGTTTGAAACGCTTGAAGAACGATGTCCCGAACATATTGCAGTAAAGCAATGGAAAATATTTAAGCAAGCGTCAGGCAAAACGGCAAAATCAATACTTATTTCCGCAGCGGTAAGGCTTGCGGCTTTTAACTTACCCGAAATCGCTAAAATGACGTCATATGATAATCTTGATATAGGCAGTTTGGGCGAAAAGAAAAAAGCTATATTTTGCGTAATCCCCGACAATGATAATTCATTTAATTATCTTGTCGGTATGCTTTATACGCAGGCATTTCAAGAATTGTATTATCGAGCAGACCATAAACACGGTGGAGAGTTGCCTATTCCCGTACATTTTGTAATGGACGAATTCGCAAATGTGGCATTGCCGGATAACTTTGAAAGGGTGCTTGCAACTATGCGTTCACGTCGAATTTCAGTGTCAATAATCATTCAAAATATGGCACAGTTAAAGGGATTGTTTAAGGATAGTTGGGAAAGTGTCGTAGGAAACTGCGACACTTTTTTGTATTTAGGCGGTAACGAGCAAAGTACACACGAATACATTTCAAAAATGCTTGGCAAGGAAACTATTGGCACGCAAACGCGAGGTATCACAAAGGGACGTAACGGTAGCAGCAATACAAATTATCAAAACGCAGGACGTGAATTATTGACGTTGGACGAAGTACGCCTGTTGAATAATTCAAACGCTATTATTTTTATCCGTGGCGAAAAACCTATAATGGACAAGAAGTTTGACATACTATCACACACAAATATCAAGCTGACTGAGGACGGCGGAGCTATGCCGTACACACACAGCAAAGACAATAAATATCTGATAGAAGATTTAAATGTATCGGATATTGAAAACTTAAAATTTATGGATTTGGAGGATACAGACAATGAAAAAAATTCAGAACACGAACAAAACTAAAGAAAAACTCAACAAGGCAACAAAACATCTGCGTGTAGCAAAATATACACTTATGACAATACTTCTTATAATGTCATTTGCAACACCTGTACTGGCAGACGACCCATTATCAGCAATTAACGGTCTGTCAACATTTATATTCTCAGCCATTAAGGCAATCGGAATGATTTTGTTAGGTTTCGGTATCGTACAAATAGGTCTGTCGTTGAAATCGCACGACGCTTCACAACGTGCTAACGGTTTCTTAACATTCTTCGGCGGTGTAATTATTGCATTTGCAAAGGATATTCTTGATTTAATATTATAAACTGCGAGATACAACAAGATAAAAGACAGAAAAATAAGTTGAAAAGATAATGAATTTAGCATAAGAGCAATCAATCTTGTTAGATTGGTTGCTCTTTTTGCATTGGATTTTTACAACTTGCTTGCAAGTTGTAGTGAGCAAAACATTTACGGTTTATGTTATAGCATTAGGAGGTGAATATATTGTCAGATAATTGGATAGTAGCAAATTTGGAAAATGCGTTCAGCACTTGGAATGATAAAATGACTGAAATATGGTCAATTATAACTACTTCCCCGCAAGAATTCAAAGGCGGAGCAATATGGAATATCGTAACTACAATAAATGGAGGATTGCAGGCTATTGGATATGCCTTGCTTATCCTCTTTTTTGCTATGAGTATATTCAAATCAACCGCAAGTTTTAGAGATTTTCAGCGTCCAGAATATGCACTAAAACACTTTATCCGTTTTCTTGCAGCCAAAGTAGCAATTACATATGCACTTGACATTATGACTGTCATATATAAAATATGTGGCGGTGTGGTAGAAAAAATTGCAGGTAGCCTTGGTGGTATCAGTGGTGCGGCTGTAACTCTCCCCGCAGCGATTGAAACGGCGGTTGAAGAAGCAGGTTTTTGGGCAAGCATACCATTATGGCTTGTTACAATACTCGGCAGTTTATTTATAACCGTGCTATCATTTATTATGATAATGAGCGTGTATGGACGTTTTTTCAAACTATATATGTACACCGCACTTGCCCCTGTTCCCCTTTCGTCATTTGCGGGTGAAGGAACATCACAGATTGGAAAATCATTTATAAAATCATATGTCGGTGTATGCTTGGAAGGAGCAGTAATCGTGCTTGCGTGTATTATATTTTCGGCATTTGCAAGTGCAAGTACACCTAATATTGATACATCAATCACAACAGTAACAATGATATGGAAATATATAGGCGAAGCGATTTTTAATATGTTGATATTGGTTGGGCTTATCAAAGGTGCAGACAGAATAGTAAAAGAAATGTTAGGCACTTAAAATTTGTCGTTGTATTTTATGCAATATTATGGTATAATAATTACAGCAAATTAATGTGAGGAGGAGTTATTATGCCAAATATCAGACCTGTTTCAGATTTAAGGAATTATACCGATGTTTTAAAAGATATTAGTATTGATTCGCCTGTTTTTTTAACAAAGAACGGCAGAGGAAGATACGCAATTATTGATATAGACGAGTACGAAAGAACACAAGCAAAAATTAAAATTATGTCGAAATTAGCAGACGCAGAACAAGCCGCAAAAAAAGACGGCTGGATTGACGCTGATGATGTAAAGAAAATATTGGGGGTTGAATAATGGCAAAAATAAAATTATCCCCATTGGCAATAAGCGATTTACAAGAAATAAAGTCATATATCAGTGATGATTTAAGCAATCCTATCGCCGCCAACCGAGTAATAAATCAGATAATAGATGATTACACATTACTTGAAACTTCACCCGAAATGGGTATATCTCTTTCCGCTAAAATAAATATAACGACCGATTATCGTTATTTAGTCAGCGGAAAATACATAGTGTTTTACAAAACGGACACAGAATATGTATATATATCACGCATACTTTATGGTGCAAGAGATTATATCCGTATTCTCTTTAATGACGAAATAACAGACAATAGCGAACTTTAATCAAATTATGAAGTTGCCACTATTTTAAATAGTGGCAATTTTTTTATGCAAAAATTTTCAATGTAGACAACTTGTTTGCCGGTTATTGCAAACAAATTAAGGAGGGAAATATAATGGCATATAACAATCTAATCCGTGCAAACGACCCTATGGCAATAAATATGTTAAAGGAGAATTTAGCACATTTTGAAAACAATATTGCATATATGCAGGCAGTTAATGACTATTACAAAGCAAACGGTACAATGGTAAACTTTGAGGGCATTGACTATGCAGAGGCAGTAAGACTCGACGAGCGAGTAAACGGTTATCAATCAGCCCCATATCCAGGAAGATTTTTTAAAGAAAATTATGAGAAAATCGGCAGAATAAAATCGAACATTGACCGTTTGGAAAACAGACCTAAAACAATGTTTAATGGTTGGCAGTTTGTAGGTGGCGAAGCTATTATAAATCTTGCAAATAACCGCTTGCAGCTTATATTTGAGGAAAAACCAACATCGGAGCAGAGAGCAATATTAAAGCAAAACGGTTTTAAATTTGCCCCAAAAGCAACCGCGTGGCAACGTCCGTTAGATTATAAAATTATGGCTACGGCAAACCGTATTGATTTTATAAAACCGCTTGACGGTAAAACACCTATGGACTTGCAACCAAAAATGACACATCGCAACGCACCCGAAAGATAAGGTTACTCAAGATATGGAGAATAATAATAGCTAAAAAATATCATAAAAAGCATAAGGACGAAGATGAGCGTTAAGTTTGGAGGTATTTATGGAAATACGAATCAATAAGGAAATTAAGAACTACCACGAAAGCCTGTTTTTCGGATTGTCCGCACGTCAGTTTATATGCTCGGTTGCCGCGGTTGGTGCGGCTGTTGGCGTATATTTCGGACTCAAAGATATTGTAGGAAAAGAAATAGTTTCGTGGTTATGTATAGTGTGTGCGTTGCCTTTAGCAGCCGCAGGCTTTTTTAAATATAACGGTATGCAATTAGAGGAATTTATAATTGCATTTATTCGGAGCGAATTTATATATGCAGGTGTGCGTACATTCAAATCTGAAAACATTTTGTACAATATATATAAGGAGGTTTTGGCAGATGTTAAAAAATCAAAAAAGAACACCCACACAGCTTTTTGGAAAAAAGGAAAAAAGAATAATTCCTAAAAGTGTTCAACAGTCTATCCCTATAAAGCGTATTTATAGAGATGGTATTATGCAGTGCGGTCAATATTTTTCTAAAACGTGGCGTTTTTCAGATATAAATTATGCGGTTGCGTCAGATGATGACCAATTAGAGATGTTTCTTGCACACTCGGCAATCCTAAATGGACTGCCGACTGACGCATTTGCAAAGATTACTATATACAATAAGCAACTGAACAGAAACGTATTTGAACAGTTTATAACACCAACTGATAAAGCCGACAAAAACAGTATAACATATGCGAAAGAACTTAAAGCATTGTTGAGTGATAAGATGGCAGACAGTAATAATATCGTCCACGAAAAATATATTACTATATCAAGTGAAAAGAAAAACATTGAGGAGGCACGCACATTCTTCGCTCGTGTCGGTAACGACTTAACCGTCGATTTCGGTAAAATATCATCACATATTACGGAGCTTAACTACAAAGAAAGGCTCCGTATTTTTTATGACTTTTTTCGTGGCAACGATGGTGGAATATTCAATTTTGACCTCAAAAAAGCTATGGCAGTAGGTGCGGACTTTAAAGATTATATATGCCCTGACAGTATGGAATTTAAAAGCGATTACATAAAAGTCGGTGATAGATTCGCAAGAGTTATCTTTTTGAAAGAATACCCGTCATTTTTAAAGGACAGTATGATATCTGAACTGACAGACTTTTCTCGCAGTATGATGTTGTCGGTGGATATTAAGCCTATCCCTACCGACGACGCGGTAAAAGAAGTGCAAAAAAAATTATTAGCGGTTGAAACTGATATTACAAAATGGCAGCAAAAGCAGAATATGAACAATAACTTTTCTGCAACCGTACCATACGAATTAGAGCAAATGCGAAAAGAAATTAAGGAATTTCTTGATGACCTTACCACTCGTGACCAAAGAATGATGTTTGTTACCGTAACAATTTTACATATTGCGGATAGTCTTGACGCACTTAACAATGATACCGAAACTATTCTGTCAATAGGTCGCAAACACCTTTGTAATTTCGCTGTTCTCAAATATCAACAAGAGGACGGAATGAAAACCGTACTGCCATACGGATTGATGAATATTAGAGCTATACGTACACTGACGACGGAAAGCACTGCGGTACTAATGCCGTATAAAACTCAAGAAATAATCGACAATGACGGTATCTATTACGGTATCAATGCAATATCACATAATCTCTTAATGTGCAACCGCAAATTGTTACTTAACGGAAACGGATTTGTTCTCGGTGTTTCTGGTAGCGGTAAATCATTTGCGTCAAAGATGGAAATTGCTATGTCGGCATTGTTTACAAACGATGACATTATTATTGTAGACCCTGAAAGAGAGTATGCTCCGTTAATTTCAAATCTTGGCGGTGAATCAATTACACTATCAGCGTCATCAAATAATCATATAAATGCTATGGATATAAATAACGATTTCAACAACGAAGATAATCCTATATCAATTAAATCTGAATTTTTAATATCGCTATTTGACCAATTATTGAAAACTGGTGATGCAAGAAATAGTGGCGGTGTTGGAGCAAAAGAACGGTCTATTATTGACCGCTGTACTATAAATGTATATGAACAGTATTTCAGCAATACTAATCAGACTATGCCCACGCTTGCAGATTTCAGAGAGGAATTATTACATCAACCCGAACAAGAAGCAAAAGACCTCGCACTGTCATTGGAATTGTTCGCTACGGGCAGTTTGGATTCCTTTGCACATCAAGGTAATGTAGATGTTGACAGGAGAATTATTTGCTATGACATCTTGGAATTAGGCGAACAAATGAAATCGGTCGGATTGCTTATAATGTTGGATAACATTATGAACAGAGTTATGGAAAACAGGAAACGCGGTATATATACACGAGTATACATAGACGAATCACATTTGTTTTTCAAAAACCCATACAGTGCTGAATTTCTATTGAAGGCGTGGCGACGTTTCAGAAAATACGGAGGACTTTTAACTGGAATAACCCAAAATGTTGAGGAATGTCTGAAAAATGATACTGCAAGGTGGATGATTTCGAATTGTGAGTTTTTGCTTATATTTAATCAATCACCTTCGGACAGAGCCGAACTTGCTTCAATGCTTAATATATCTCCCGCACAAATGGGATATATAACAAATTCGTCGGCAGGACGCGGACTGATTAAAGTCGGCGGCTCGATAGTACCGTTTACAAATGACTTCCCTACTGATACAGAACTCTATAAATTGATGAGTACAAAACCGGGTGAAAAATAAATTACACAGGCGGCGGTGAAAATCGCCGCCTTATTTTTTTATATAAGAATTGAGGTGATAGTAATTGAGCGAGTTAAAGACAAAACCTAAAACCAAAGAAAAACCACATGCGGCAAAACACATTGTTAAAAACGCACCAAAAGATGTGAAATCTATTCCGTATAATGTTCTCAGCAACGCTCCATCTGTTATGAAAGAGCAACTTATAAAGCGGAACTCAGAAAAACAGTTGAATGACAATGACGAACAGACTCACGAAAATTATGCAACAGATACAATAGAATTTGCAGCATACAGTACAACGTCAAAAGTCTATCGAACTATGCGTATTATTGCGGATAATAGAATAAAATCACACAAAACACACAAAATCAAGACTAAAGAAAATTATACAATTCCTAATGTTTCCGTTAAACCTACTACAAATAATATACCTAAGTTAGCAAATAATCAGCCGAAAAACTTGCAATTAACAGACGGAAAAATTCCAACTAATTCGAGTGAAATCAGGAATATACCTAAAACCGTAAGCAGAACTCCAAAAATTGCAGAAGATAAAAAAATTATGTCCAAATCGAACATAATTAAATCAGAGCAAAAAAATAATCCCGAAACAAAAATGTTTACGCCTAAAACAAAAGAAGAATATACCGCCGCACAGTCCGAAACTTCTTTTGCCGTTCCCGAAGTGAAACAAAAATCAATACAAAAATCAGTACAGAAATCAACTGCGAAACAAAAATCAGATATTAAGACAAAAGAAAATAAAAAAAGTAAATACTAAAAAAATTGAAGAAGATAAAGAAACATCACTTGAAAAATCAGATATTCAAAATTTAAA
>ENA-OPTB01000250-OPTB01000250.1-human-gut-metagenome-genome-assembly--contig:-NODE-250-length-55972-cov-5.241626_pt1 | contig 55972 bp, 49 predicted proteins | sample MGYA00241810_ERZ501911 | MGnify/ENA primary metagenome ERZ501911 (study PRJEB25962, sample SAMEA2042304) | human gut metagenome | biome: human gut; feature: human-associated habitat; material: faeces... | reverse complement strand
GGAAGCTGAAATCAGTGACTGTGAGCAGGGAACCGTCCGGAAAATATTTTGCCAGCCTGCTGTTCGACTGTGAAAACCAAACAGCGGAGAAAAGACAGGCGGAAAAATTCCTGGGGATGGATTTTGCCATGCATGGGATGTGTGTATTTTCTACCGGTGAAAGAGCCGGATATCCCATGTTCTACCGGAATGCAGAGAAAAAGCTTGCCCGGGAACAGAGAAAACTTTCCAGATGTGAAAAGGGCAGCCGTAACTATCAGAAACAGAAGAAAAAGGTTGCTTTATATCATGAAAAGATAAAGAACCAGAGGAAGGATTTCCAGCATAAGCTCAGCCACAGCCTTGCAGAAGACTATGACGCAGTATGTGTGGAGGATCTGAACCTGAAGGGGATAGCCGGAGGCCTGCATTTCGGAAAAGGGATACAGGATAACGGATACGGTCAGTTCCTTTCCATGCTTGGATATAAGCTGGAAGAACGTGGAAAATATCTGATAAAAGTAGACAGATATTTTGCATCCAGTAAGATATGCAGCGTATGCGGACATAAGAAGAAAGAGCTGGCATTATCAGAACGGATATACCTATGCGAATGTGGAAACCGGATGGACCGGGATGTGAATGCGGCGGTCAATATTCTGAAAGAAGGAAAAAGAATATATAAAAAATGTGCATAATAGCACAGAAAAGATCCGTAACCGGATAAAAAAGAACCGCGGGACACGCGGGGATAGCCTGTTTTAGCTTTGCCCTGAAGGGCAATTGAGCAGGAAGCTCCCACTTCAAAATCTGTAAGATTTAAGTGGCGAGAGCATGTCACTCATGAATGATAATGTATATAAAGACACTAAACGAGAAGATATGGATATCACAAGAAAATTAAGACTCTGAAAGGTTGTCTCGTTTAAGTTTTGACTTGTCGGGTAGTATAAAGTATGCTATGATTCAGGTAGTAAATCGTTGGGCGATGATATATTGGGATAAATAATATGGATGTGAATTGCACAGTAATAACAGGTTATCATGGAACAAGTTCTAATTATGCAGAAAGCATCGAAAAACATGGTCTTGATCCGGATAAAACACATACGAGGCCTGATCATTGGCTTGGTCAGGGCGTGTATTTTTTTGAAGATTCTGATCTTGCAAAATGGTGGGCATGTGATATATCAGGTAAGAAATATAATCAGGGGAGCTATCCGGTCATATATCAGGCTCAGATTCAGGCACCAAGAGAAGAAGTTTTGGATTTGGATAATTATAAAGAATATGATTTGTTTCTGAATCGTATTTTGGAAATGCAGAATGAAATTGAATGTGATGCCAAAAACCGAATGCCTGTGTTCAGTCCTGAACAGCAGAGAGCTGTTTATTTTGATTACTATAAGAAGATGTATCATATATCAGTGATTATGTATACATTCAGCAAAGACTGTGCAAAATATGGAACATTTCGTACAGGTGAAGATTTAGCACAGCAGAAAAAATTAGAAAAAGCTTTAAATATTGCTTATCATGAAAAACAGATTTGTGTATCTCAAAAGAAATGCATAAAGGATCTGAAGGTGTGGTATAATGGAGAAGATGAGGTGATTTAAATGTTTAACAAGGAACTGTTTTATGATCTGTGCAATAAGTATGGCGTTGAACTTAGCGATGAATATAGTAAGCCGATGATAAAAACAGACGGTGAAGTACGGCAACTTGAGGAACAGGATGTGAGAGATCTTCTTCCACGATATCAGGAAACTGTTTTTTATCAGAACAAAAGTAATGCATATAAAATTGAAACCAGTTATGTGTATATTCCACAGGATCTTATGATTGCATAATAGAATAGAGAGGAATCTGATTATGAATATCAAAACAGACTATGAGAGTCCTTTAGTATTAAAAAATATAATAATTACAGAAGGACATTTTAAGCGCAATGAGGATTCTTTGGAAAATCTGGAGCTGAAAGTAGGAGTCTCTCATGATGTAGAGCGTCTTTCGGAACGGGAATATAAGATTACACTTGAATTAAATGTGGCAGATCCAGAAGAAAAATTATCTGTATTTGTGAAAGGTATGGCTATATTTGAAACAAAGCAGGAAAATCAGATGCTGATTGAGCGGAATACACTTGCTATTATGTTTCCATATTTTCGTAGTTATGTATCGACATTAACTACACAGCCAGGTATGACCCCAATTGTTTTACCGGCAATGAACATTATGACAATGCTTGCACAAAAAGAAAAATAAACATTTGAAACATTTGAGTCAGACACCATAAAGGACAAATAAAAAGAATAAATCAATCCTAAAAGATGCATAAAAGAAAAAGAGCTTTCAGATATTACGGGGATACAGCCGTCAAACCTGGCGCGTTTTGAAAGCGGTGGCAGGATACCGACACTGATTGTATTGGAGAAATATGCGAATGCCTTGGGGAAACATATTGAAATAAAGATCTGTGACAACTAACAGATTTTTATTTCATATAATCATAAATGATAATATAATAAAAGATGATAAGATATTGGAGGGATGAACATAGCAAGAAAATTGAGAACCTGGTTTCCGGGAGCAGTCTATCATATCATGCACAGGGGAGTGAGAAGAAAAGCGATATTTCAGGAAGAGATGGATTATCAGGTGCTTTTGCAAGTATTAAAAAACTCATTGGAGAAGTACAAATGTATCCTGCATGCATACTGCCTGATGACAAACCATATCCATTTGTTGCTTGAGACTGGAGACATGGAGATATGGAAATTTATGAAATATATGTCAGAATGTTATGCCATGTACCTGAATCATAAGTATTCCTACAGGGCCATGTATTTGAAAGCCGGTATAAATCATGTCTTGTGAAAGAAGATGCATACTTTTTGCAGACCAGCCGGTACATCCATTTAAATCCGGTAAAAGTATAGATGACAAACTATCCGGAAGATTATCCATGGAGCAGTTATCAGACAATGATTGGGCTTTCAGATGACAGGATAACGGAGAAAAAGAAGACACTGGCATATTTCCCGAAAAACAGCGAACATCAGGGTCTGACCCTATGAAGTACAACTAAAAAGGATAAAGCAGAGCTAAAAGATCTATAAAAGAAGCATAAACTCTCTTGCCGAGTGTGTATGACTGAAGCGCAGATACAAGGTGCCAATAACATGTAAATTTCCAGTCTAAAATGCTTTTAGGGCTATTTCAGACTGGAAATTAAGGCAAAAAAAGCTTATGGATGTACTTTTTTGAACATCAAAGATAATATAATGTAAATGTAATATATAGAAAAATGTAGATATAATATAGATGCGTTAGATGTCGAAAAATAGTACAATAAAAAAGGTGATTTGATTAAATCAGGTAGCGAAGCGGATTGCCAATATCCGCCTGACAAATAATAGTAGATTTATAGGATGCGAATGTGATATGGAAAAGAGAATTGAAGCTAAGGGGAATATTATAGAGACACTTGAGGGAGAGCGATTTCGGATATTAGAACTTGTGAGTGAAAGCAGAATGTCTGTTGTTTATCGTGCAGAACGTTTGATTGAAGATGGTAAGAAACATAATGTGTTGTTAAAAGCATTTGTGATATCAGAAAAATTTGAGTATTCTTTGGACGTTTATCAGGAATATGTACGTCATGAGCTGGAAATTAATCAAAAACTTAATGCGATTGGATTTACTGGTGCATTGACAATATCGTATGTAGTTCGTGGAAAAAAGGATGGCATTGTCTATGGAGTAATTTTAAATATACAATCAGGAATGACACTGCAGAAATATGCAACAACGGCGAATTTTAGATATGTAACATTAAGGGATAGGATTGATATTATTAAAAAGCTTGCTGTAATACTTGATGAATTTCATAAAGAATGTCGTATGATTCATGGGGACATTTCTCCGGATAACATTTATCTACAGGAATCTGGTATGGGAAGAAATGGAGAAAGTAGTCTGACGGTAGTATTATTGGATTTTGGTTCTGTACAGGAATTGGATGATGGTGGACGGGAATATTTGCCAATTTATGCGAAAACAGATTATGTCCATCCAGATATTATAAAAGGAAAACGAAATATACTTGAAAAAGATGATGACTGGTATGGCTTGCTTTGTTGTTTGTGGTTTAGTTTTACAGGTCGTACTGTAATAGAATATGCACCAGTAGAAGAGAATATTTATGAGGTCTATCAGAGAATTGCTGTAAGCTATGAACAGAATCTTTTTGATTATGCAGAAGATTCAATTATTCAAAAACAAATTCAAAATTATCAAGTAATATATAAAAAGATAGTGGAACTGTTTGATACAGGAATGAAAAGAACAGATCTGATTATTAAAAATCTCCAAAAAATTTTAAGTCTGATAGATGATAACGGGATTAGTACAGAACGGTTATTTGGGAATCTTAAAACGGAATATGAACAATTAAGGGAAAGCAGATTTTCATCTTTGCATATTCTAAAGGATATTTTACCATATGTGGAATTTCATTTGCCACAAAGTACACCGCGCTTTATAAAAACCAGAAATAAGCAATCACAAACACTTCATCAAATTATGGAAGAAAATCAGGATTCCCTGTTTATGATTGGCGATGGAGGTATGGGAAAAACAACGAGTCTGATTGGAATTATGGATTATGAATATGGTGAACTGAAAAATAGTAATAGTCCTGTTATTTTTATTGAACTTTCTGTATTATCACAAAATTGTGAGGACTGGTATCAGGAAAAACGTGGTGGAACCTTTATAGAACAGTTTATAGCTTCTTATTTGACTGGAACACCACGGAAATTTGTAGAAAAAACACATCCATATATATTGCCAATACATGATGAATTATTTAGACTTCCGGAAGATGGAAAAAAGAAATATACAGTACTGCTTGATGGAATGAATGAAATTGGATTTATCAATGAAAAAAGCAGAGCTGTTTTTTATGATGCGCTTAATCAATATTTACGATATGCCAGAAATCTTCGGCTGATCATAACGGGAAGAAATGATGTATATGAATTATCTTCTGAGTATTTATCTCGTTTGAAGGCACTGGGATTAACAGATGACAGCATTATAAATGTTCTTAAAGAGGCTGTAAAAGAGAGAAAGATATCAGGAGAGGATTTCCAAAACCTACTTAGAAAAAGAACTGATATTTCTACAAATGAAAGTCGATTGTGGAATTGTCTCAAAATTCCATTTTTTCTTATGATGTATTGTGTGTCATCTAATAAAAAGAATGTAGAAAGTCAGGGAGAAATTTTACGGAACTTTTTTCATGATAAAAGAGAAATATTAAGTGCAGATACTGTATATGGAGAGCAAAGTCAGGCACAGATTAGATATCAGTTTAAAAAGTATGATGATAATACGGATCTGAGTATGGAATATGCATTAAAAGCGGTATTGGATTTCATAATACCTGAAATTGCGATTACAATGATAGAAAAAAGTTATTTTTTTATAACTGAAGATATGATGTATTCTGTAGTGAACCAATATTTTGAACGTTTGAAAAATTTGAAAAGACAGCAGGTCTGGACGAGAGTATATTATGGATATCAGGACGATATCCGTGCTATTTTCGAAGAAATAGAACGAATAGATGGTGGAAAGAGGATACCGGAATATGCATGTGGAGTGCTGGGAATTATGCGTGCTACAGCGAATGGAACGTATTTTTTTACTCATCAGTATTTCAGAGATTATTTTGCAGCACGTGCGTTGATTAATAAGATATTAGGTATAATAGAGTTAAGAAGTCACGAGAGAGAAAAATGGAATTCAGATTCGGAAAGATTTTCTGAATTTGTTTATCCGTTTCAGGCACAGGAAATGCCGGATTATGTATGTGCATTAGTTGGAGAAATTTTGGGTGAGAGAAAGAATATCCCTGTATTTAAACGAATTAAAAAGGTTTGGGCAGAAAGAAGAGAAATAATACCGGAGCAGAAAGTTCTTACCGATTTTATGGAGTGTTACAGAAATGTCCGACGGAACACCAATGAAACACAAATGGGATTAAGGAATCTGATTTCTATTCTGAAAAAAAGTCGTATCCGAAATGATGGAAATATCGATTTTTCAGGTATTGATTTTTCAGGAATTAATCTGGATCATATGTCATTACGAGGCGTTATATTTTCTCATTTTAGTCGGGATGGAGGTATATACAGTGCAAATCTGTCCGGAACAAAGCATGTATTAGATGCGATAAGAAGTGATGATAAGCAGCAGATAGCAGTATGCTGTGGGGTTCATTTAACAAAAAGAAAAATACTGATTCTGAATGAGAATTTACATTCATTATTAGAACTGGATCTTGAAAGCGGAGAAAGAACAACATTATTAAGTGTTGATCCCGGATATATATCAGCGTTTTATGTAGGAGATGACGACAATATTCTAATTGTCAGAACAGAGCAGGAAAAGATAGAAGATGATGAAAGTTATGCGGAATATGACTCAGATAAATTTTATAATAAAACAATTGTAGAACTTCAGTATTATTTTCGTAAAAATAATAAAAGTGTTTACTATCAGATAAAGAATGTACTGGAATGTCTGGAAGTCATTTATTCGGAAAAGGACAAACAGCTTAGTTTGTTTATAAAAGCAGATGAAGGAATCGTACTTGTACTTTTGGAACTTCTGGAATATTTTGATTCTGATATAGAACAACCCGTCAGGAAAATCGGGAATTATGTACTTCCTCTGGAAATGGAATATTGGAGTAAGATTGAAAGAAATACTTTTATGGTTACAAGGCTGAACGAAGAAGAATATATTTTCAGTGATTGTAAAATTTTTAAGTGGAATATTGGAAAATGGAATATCAGAGAGGGAAAAATTCAATCTGTATGTTATCTGGAAGAAATATCAAAAAATGAAGAATTTTATGCGGTGTGCAGTGATGTGAGCCATAAGAATATAATTTTTTTAAAAGGGGACGAAAAATTATATGTGACAGGTTTGAAAGAAGTTCACAATATCGGGAAAAACCGGGAATGGTCTATAAATGCTCAAAGTGGAGAAAGAGTATACAATTTAAGAGACCATAATATTTTGCTGATACTTTCAAATGGAGTTTTAACTGCTTACGATACAGAAGAAAAGAAGCTAATATGGAGATGTGCTTCTTTAGTTATTACGCAGTTGTTTGTTGGACATGGGGTTGTTATTAATAGTGATAACGGAATTTATGAAATAGATATAGTAGATGGTGGATACAGATGTCTACAGCAATTTCAGAAAGACAGGATTCAGTGTATTGTTGGACGGACCTCTGAAAAAAATAGTATTCTGTTATATGAATCAACAGGAATTGTTAAATGGATTGATATTGAAATGGGGTGTTGTTATCGTTATGTTTCTGTACAAAATTTTGGTCAGACATTGGATAGTATTTTCTGCTATGAGGACAAAGACATTTTGTATGGTATTTCCGGAACAAAGATTTATTCATGGGATGGATGGTCTGGGACGATAAAGAGGATTATAGATTTATCTTTTTCAGAAGAATGGATTCCGTACTTTATAGATTTTAATGCAAAAGAGAAAAAAATAGATGTTTACTTTGAACGGAAAGATTATGAGAAATTTCCATTAAAGAAAAAATATTTTTTAATGGAGTGGTCATTATATCTGGAACGATGGGAATATTCATATCGAGAAGAAATGGAGAAAGAAGAATTATATCGTTATGTTTATTCTGATTATGGAGACAGATTGGTTAAAGAATGTATAAATGTTGAAAATTGTCAAAATGAACAAAATGGATATACGCAAACAAATGTTCGAAAGCGGATTATGAATTTCTTTTCACTGGTGGATGAAAATGACACTAATGATGATCTTCTACGTGAATATGATGACGTAGAAAGTGAAAAAATATTGTGGAATACAAAATACAATGTTGGCAGAGAGAAGCAAAAAGACATTTACTATAAAAACAGAAATAAAAGCGATAAATGGAAATATGTAGATAGTGTTAATGGAAATAAACAGGTTATAGGGGTAACAGAAACTGGTATCCTTTATGCTCTAAATCAGGACGTTGGAGAGGCAGATATGAAGTTATATCGCCCTGGACGGGAAGAACTTATTAAGATTGGTGGTATGGAACAACAGAACTTTATGGATGCGTTTGTGGTAGGTAATATTTTTGTCGGACTGGTACCAGATGAAACAGGAATTTATGGCGATAAGATATATTTTTGGAACACCGAAAAAAATTTTCTTTATGATTATGAGATTTCTGAAAAAGTTTATGTTGCAGGGTGCAAAGTGGATGAAGAAGAAATAGAAAAAAGAAATGAAAAACTTGCACATATGGAAGGGATGAGCAAACCTGCTCGACATATTTTCAGGAAAGTAGAACGATTTGAGAATAAGATTAAATTCAGATCTGTTGAAACAAGGCAGTTATTAAAACAGTGGAATTATCCGGCATTGATCTGTGTGATAATATTGCTTGCTTTGGATGTTTTTCTTCGATTTTTAACTCGAAACTCTTTACAGTATAGTAACAGAGAATTTGTTTATTTATTGCAGAACTGTTTATTAATGGGTGTTCTATATTGTATGGTTATTTTTATACTTAAAGCGGGATATCCACATTTAATCTGTATCATGCAGCAGGAGTCAATTTATTCTAATAAAGTAAATATATTTATTAAAGTATTAATGTTATTATTTTTTAATTTTTTGCTGTTTTTTTATACAAATTTATTACATATGAATACATCAATAAGGATTTTTCTGATAATTCCTTTTGTGTGGGCCTATTTTTATTGCTGTCCAATAAAAAAAGGAAAAGCATTAGCAGTTGGAGTGGCTTATATTGGTGTATTGATTGTACTGATTCTGATAGAAGTTCCACAATCTATTATACTTAAAATGGAAATTATTATATTTGTTATCTTTTCTAACGTATATATACTGCAACAATGCAGACTTCATATTGAAGGAAAAAAGAGATTCAGGAAGACATTATTATGTATATGTTTTGTGGTTTTGTTTGCGATTGTAATCGCATGGAAGAAAATGAATTCAGGAGAAAATCTTTGGGGCGCAGACAGACTTTATAACCTGATATTTTACTGGTCGCAATATTTTGAACATATAAGGGCAACTATTTTCAGCTATAACTTTTGGGGTGCAATGAATACTTTAGAAGAGGCTTATTCAGAAGTTGATTTTTATCAGAATTTTACATTGAGTTATGTAATGGAACATTATGGAATACTTTGTGGGATTATCATTATGAGTGTTATTGGATTTATGCTGTATTTTTTATGGAAAGGTGCAAAAGATCAGACAATTCTGATTGATAAATGTGCCTGTGTGAGTTGCACGATATATATGATAACAGAAACAATTGTTGCGGTTCTGCCTGCATTAGGCATTGGAGTGTTGCCGCCGTGTAGACTGCCTTTCTGGGGAGGAAGAATATCTGATCAAAGAACAACATGGATGGCACTGGGAATTTATATGGCTTTTTATCAGGCACACAGGAGATGCAGGAAATGAAATTTGAGGAACAGTTTGAAAAATTTTATACAAGTACAAAAAGTATATATAAAGAATTAGTCAATATTTCGGGTGATTCTGATGTATGGAAAAGTTTATTTGATAGGGTAAGTCTTGAAGAAATAAGTAAAGAATTAAGTAAACAATCCCTCAGTTTATTTCGTTATGGTGATGTGGAAAAGTCGATTGATACATTACAGTGGAAATATATTCTGGAACAGAGTTGGAAAACAGGAGGACATTTTCCAACTTTGTATAAAGTAAATCAGATTTATGATAAACGAGAAGTGGTTATTTGCTTTTTGATGGTTATGCAATTTTCTTTAAAAGAAGCAGATGAATTTTTAAGAGCTGTATCGTTTAATGAACAGAATTATGATAACAGAGAATTATATCCATTACATTATAAAGAGGGATTTTTTCGTTTTGTTATTTTATGGAATGAGCAACATGATCATGTGCTTTCATTTGATATGGCTGTAGATTATTATAAGAAATACGAGGAAATAGTCAGTGTCTATGTGCTGAAAATGGCTGAAAAAGTTTTAGGTTCAAAGGAATCATTGGAAGACGGAAAAGATTTGAAGAAATACAAAAATATGAAATATTACTGTGATTTGCTGGAACCAATCTGGAAAGAGATGTGTCAGTGGAAGCATCCATATACACTCAGGCAACAGGATATTTTGCAGAGGATGCTTGTTTTGGTATCTCATGCAGAAAGAGCACAAAGAGAATATAATGAATCTGGTTCAGAGGATATGCTGGAATATAATGATAAAACACGAGGACTGCAGGACAGAGGGACAAGGCTGTGTATTTCAATAGCTGAGGAATGTGCAGGAATATCGAAATTTCCAGATGCGATGAAATGTTTTGCAGACAGAGAACTTCCTGAAATGGGAGAAGCGTACTGGAGGGCAATTTCTTATATAATGCAGGCATACGCTGAAAGCGGTAAAAGTCCGTATTACGAATCTGCGCTGATAGAAAAACGTATATTTTCTAATAAAAATGCTGAAGCAAAAAGATTTAGGAAAGTTAATCTGTTTGGAAAGAATAGTGAGTTTATCCAGAAAAGGATATTATCGTTCGCAGCGATGGCAGATGAAGTTCGGGAATATATCCGTTCAGAATCAGCAAATACAGTTTTAATAGCAGAACTAATAAACCCTGTGGGACGAAATGACAGTAGTATTTTTAGCGGAAAACAGGAAGTAAATACTTATTCTGCTTTGAGTGGCTTTATCGGAAGTTATGTTACATGGCTGGAAGGAAAATCCAGGCAGAATAGTTTAGGACAGATACGAGAACCTATGCCATATTATTTTTTTAAAAGAGAGATGGTTTTAAAATATGCTCTGGCTTGTGGAAGTACTTCAATCGAAGAGATAGGTGAATATCTGGAGTTTGCAGGTAATTCAGAGTTAAATATCAAATCTCCGAAAGAAATTTTGATTATGCGGGCAATAGAGTATTGTGAAAAATACAGCTCAAATAAGCAGATAATTGGTATTATCCGCAATATGCAGTCACTGCTATTGTATTTTGAAGCCGAAAGGGCAATAGAAGGAAGTATAAAAGCTGTTGAATTCGAAAAATTTATAAAGAAGAGAGTTGATAAAATTACAAATATATTTTTGTATGAACCGGCGATTAATGCTTTGAATGGAAAAAAAAGAGAGTTGACTAAGCAAGAACTTATAAGTGGTTATTATTCACAGCTTTTTTTATGGAACATGTTAATGGAAATTATATGTCGGACTGATTCAGACATGAAAATGGAGGATTATGCTCCGATGGTCATAGATGTGTCATTATTTATGGATAATAATTATTATGCAGATGAGGGATTTATTAATTGGACTACATGGCCGGAAAGAATGACAGAAGAATATATAAAAGAATTGCAGGAAATATATTTTATTGACGATGGGGCGATTAACAAAAAAAGAGTTTTTAGCAATCTGGTTGAAAGAGTTCTGGCTGAATTAGTAAAAAAAATCTTGCCTTTAGAGTATCTTAGGGATGAATGTTCATTTGAACTGAAAATGTTTTATGAGAAACAATTTTATACGCTTTCTGGAATAAGACAATATTACTTTGATGTTCTTACAAAACAGGGACTGGAGAACTACAGTAAATTGTTGGACTGGACCGTAAAGGCCAGTATATTATTTGCGTTTCATAGCGGATGTAAAAATTTTTCTCTTACCTGGTATGAGAAAAAATTTCGGATTAATCATTTTCAAAATAAGTATAAAGATGAGTCTGGAAAAGGTATAGATGGATATACTTGGCATAGATGGACCGTTTCAATGGATAATTTTGAAAAACAGGAAAATATGTGGGAAATGATTGCATTAGATGCGAAAAGAATTCGAAAATGTTATAGATACTTGGAAAAAAATAACGCTGAATTGATTATAAAAGATATTTATGAGCGATATAACATTCAACGGGACAAAGTGCATAAAGAGTGTATAGAATTACTTGTATGGATGAAAAAGCATAATATGGGAATTATGGATGAGGTTGTTTCGAAACTGCGATACTGTGAAAAAGAATTAGACGGTAATTAAAGTTAATTTATTTTTGAAAATTTTAAATCTGAAGATATGTCGGATGGCGCAAAGGTATTGTATATGCAAATCAATTGACAGGAGGCAACAGATATGACGAATAAGGGATATCTGAAATATATCCAGAATCAACTGGATGCTTTGATTTGCAGATCACATATGATACCAATGAATAAGAAGAAAAAAAGACAATTTGATAAACTTATTAAAAATGTTCGTTTTATGTCAGAGAAAAATAAAAATGAAGCTCAGAAATATATAAAAAAAGCACAGGAATTTCTTGACAGATGCGAGATCGCAAATATTCGAAAATGGAATGTTGAATTTGGAATTGGTATATTTGGGATAATAGTGTTAATCTATCTTGGAATGAAAAGTATGTCGGATTGTTTGTGGCTGGAATATATACATATTTCATGTTATGGCTCAGCTGGTGTTCTTTTATCCATATTAAAAGATACGCATATTGGCTCAGATATTGGATATTTTGATACAAAATCAGAAGTGTTTTGGAAAATTATTGTTAAATATGTGATAGGGGTATTTTCGGCTGTGTTTGTTATAAAGGCATTTAAAGCTGGAATATTTATGAAAGATTTTATAGCGCCTGAGCATAATAATGAGTTTATTTTGCTATTAGCAGTAGTAGCAGGATATAGTAAGGATATGATGTTTTCGTTGGTTAAGAAGATAGAAACAAGAGCTGTTCAAATGAGCGAAATAGCGAGCAAGGAGACAAGCCGCAAGGGTCAGACCCCATGAAAGACCCCATGAAATACCGATAAAGAAGATAAAACAGAACTAAAAGATCTGTAAAAGAAACATAAAATATCTTGCAAAAACTTATCACGAGTGATAAAATCTCGTAAATAAGATATCAGAGATGGGATAGAGGGATAAGCAAATGCAGGAGAACATGAAAGAATACCTGACAGAAAAGGAATCCAGGGAAAAGAGACTGGAAGTATATATAGAGAAGATCCAGGAAAAGGTGTTGAGCAGATCTTCGGAAACAATCCGGCAGTTAGTGGAGGAGCGACACCGCCAGAAAATGACGCAGCAAGAAATAGCGGATATTACAGGGATAAAACCGTCAAATATAGCCCGGTTTGAGAGTGGCGAAAGGGTACCAACGCTGGTTGTATTGGAGAAATATGCAAATGCACTTGGAAAACATATGGAAATAAAAATCTGTGATGACTGACAGATTTTTATTTTAGGATAATCATAAATGATAGTATTATTGAGAACAAAAAACGAAATGAAAGGAGAAATATCGCAAGTATCGCAAGAAAAGTAAGTGCTTAATTTTTAGTTTGCTTTTAAGATCGAAATTGAATCATAATACGAAAAAATCACATAAAATCATAATTTAACAAGATAATAAATATAACAATCTTGACATATACGAAAAAAACGTATAACCTAAATGCACAGGAGGTGTCAAGATGCTGATACGGTTTAGTGTAAAAAATTTTTTGTCATTTGCATCAAGAGAAGATAACATGTCTGAAGAATTTTCTATGATTGCAGGACGTGTTCGGGGGAAAAAGGAACACCTGTATGATGATGGAAAGATCAAACTGCTGAAATTTGCGGCAGTTTATGGTGCGAATGCTGCCGGAAAATCCAATCTGGTAAAGGCAATGGATTTTATGAAACAGGTAGTGATCAGTGTTCTGCCGGATGGACATACAGAAAAATACTGCAAAGTAAATCCGGAAAATGCTATGAAGCCAAGCTATTTTGAAGTAGAGATTCTGTTAGATGGTAAATATTATTCTTATGGTTTTGAAATTATCCTGAGCCAAAGCAGGTTTATTTCAGAGTGGCTGATGGAACTTCATGCTGATAATTCAGAGAAAATACTTTTTACAAGAGACATTGCAAACGGAACGTATGAACTGTGTGGTATGCTTGCACGTAAAGGGTTAAAGGAAAAACTGGATGTCTATGCAGATGATATTCGTGGAGATGGCAGTGTCCTGTTTTTGGCAGTCATGAATCAAAATAAAAAAAATCTGTACGAGAGTCATAAAACGGCTGCGATTCTGAAAAATGTTTTTTTGTGGATAAAAGATTCACTGGATATCAATTATCCGAATCAGCCGATTTCTGATTACTCTTATCTTGCCCAGGCAGATAAAGTCAGTGAGGTTTGCCGGATCATATCTGCATTTGGAACAGGGATTACGGATTTCGCTTTAGTGGATGTTCCAGTTGAGAAAGTGCTACATGGATTGTCGAAGAACCTGCAGGACAAAATTCTGTCAAATATCGAGCAGAAACAGGTTGAAGTAAGAAACCATCCGCAGATCAAGGGAATCAATATGATATTAAGGACGCTTGCGGATCTGTTTATTATTATGATAGATGGCAGCGATACTGTGAAATGCCAGACAATCGAGTTCAGTCATGGAAGAAAAAATGTGTTATTTAATCTGGAAGAAGAATCGGATGGAACAGTACGTATTCTCGATCTGTTGGAGATATTATTGTCCGGCGAAGGAAAAACTTATGTCATAGATGAACTGGATCGGTGTCTGCATCCAAGTCTCAGTTATAAGTTTGTGGAGACATTTTTAAACCTTGCGGCTGAGAAGAATATCCAGCTTATCGTTACAACCCATGAGTCGAGATTGATGGATTTCGATCTTCTCCGCAGGGATGAGATATGGTTCGTGGATAAAAAGGAAAATGGAGAGTCGGATATCTATTCATTGGAAGAATATAATGCCAGATTTGACCAGAAGATTGACAAGGCATATCTGGAGGGAAGGTATGGAGGTATTCCTATTTTCAGCACCATTTTTCCAGTTGAGAGGGCATAGCGTATGAGAGAAAAAAAGACATTTGCCCAAAGAACCAGAACAAGGAATACAGACGAAGTGCGGAAAAAGTATTTTCTTGTATATGAAGGAAAAGAAACAGAGGAGATTTATTTTGAAGGTGTAAACCAGAATCGTTCCATGATCGGAATCAATCCGTTGATCGAACTGGTTCCTGTAGTAAGGAGCTACAGTGAAGAAGGATGGAGTAATCCAAAGAAGATCGTGGACCGTATGCTTTTGAATCTGAAAGAAAGCAGACTTGGCACTGTTTCGTATGAAACTCTTTTAAACTGGTTCATGGATTATCTGTATGAAGAAAAGATACTGGTAAACAGCAAAGCAAAAGCCAAAAGTCTTTGGCAGACGTTGGAATGGATATGCAGCGAAAAACTGCAGATCACTCTTACAGAGCCTGTTACAGATCTGGAAGAAACATGCAGGATGCTTGCTGAATATTTTCAGGATAAAGAAGGATATGAACAGATTGTTGATGATGTACCACGCATTATCCGAAACCGGGCGATTACTTATGCGGAAGGATTTGATAAAATATGCTTTGTCGTAGATCGTGACAGAGAGAGCTTTGTTGCACATGAGGAAAACAATCAGTATAAATATGTTCTGGAAAAATGCAGGGAAAATGGTTTTGGATTATATCTGACAAATCCATGTTTTGAATTTTGGCTGTTGCTCCACTTTGATGACGTGGAACAACTGGATGAAATACAGCTTTTCCATAATCCGAAAATAACTGCGAAACGCCGCTATACGGAACAGGAACTGCGAAAAAGAATGACTGGGTATACAAAGTCTTCTTATGATGTTGACTGGTTTATGAATCGGATTGATATAGCAATCAAAAATGAAAAGAACTATTGCGAAGATATTGAAGAATTAGAACATTCAGTGGGAAGCCGGGTTGGATTGTTAATTGAAGAATTAAGGGATATAAAATAAGATGATAGAGGGAGATTGCAGTGCCTCGGCATTGTAATCTCCCTCATCTTTTTAAGACTGATTTTTCTGTTGTCCGCCAACGTTCCAGCTCATATGAGCCCCACAAGGGGTAGACCCCAATGTGGTCAACTTAAGCCCAGAATGCTGAAAATTCAACGATTCTGGGCTTACATTCTGGATTTTTTTATATAAATATCTTGACATATCCTCCTAAATATGTGGTTTATAGATTAAGCAATATTACGTTACCAGCGAAATATTTATCTATTCCAATACGTAGGAGGTATGCCATATGAATCGAACTAATATTTGTAAAAATATCGTCCAATCCATTAAAGATTATATCACAGATCAAGTTAAACTGGAACCCCATCGGGTGGAAAAACATTTTGTACGGCGAAGAAAACTTTCACTTTTGCAAGTTATTATTTATCTGTTCTTTTCTTCAAAAGCTTCCATGTTCCAGAATCTTTCACAGATCAGAGAAGAACTTGGCACGCTTTCTTTTCCGGATGTTTCAAAACAGGCACTTTCCAAAGCCAGACAGTTCATTAATCCTTCACTGTTCAAGGAACTTTATTATCTTTCTGTTGATCTGTTTTACAGCCAGATCCCTTCAAGAAAGCTGTGACCACATTGAGGTCTGACCCTATGAAGTACAACTATAAGAGCGGGGATGTATCAGAAAAACTGTTCAGGGGAGATAAGAGTTATCTTGGGAACAGGAGCCTGCGGGTACAGTCAGATGAGGCTGCAAGTGCGAAGATCTTCGTGGAATTTGTAGCACTGATAGTAAGGAGCAGGATGTATGTCCTGCTGAAAGATGAAATGGAAAAGCTTGACAAAAAGCCGAATTATATGACCGTTCCGGCAGCGATCCGTGAACTGGAAAAGATAGAACTGGTCCGTCAGACAGATGGAAAATATCGTATGGATCATGCAGTAACAGCAACCCAGAAAATAATCTTAAAAGCATTTGATATGAATGCAGACCAGATACAGGACAAAGCTGCAGGATTGAGCAGACTGCTTGAAAAATATGCAGAAGAGGGGAAATAATATATGGCAAGACCGAGAAAAATGATATCTTTAGAAGAGCAGATAAAGAAGTAGGAAGAGACGGTATTAAAAGTAAAAGAAAAGTATGATTCCGAAATGATGAAACTGAAAGATCTTTATGCAAAAAGGAACGAAGAGAAGAAAAAAGAGCTGCTCAAAGCTGTTGAAAACAGTACAAAAACATACGAAGAGATCATGGCATTTATCTGTTCTGAGGGTGAAATGAATTAGATTTTGGACTGTTTTGATGAGAAAATGGAAATTTGAGTGTTACTTTATCAGGAAGTTCACGTGGATATAGGAGAATTCGGCTAAGGCTGTATTCTCCTTATAAAATGCAAATATATAATATGATAAGATTAGAATAAATATAAAGTATTATATAAGTATTGTAAAGATTAGAATAAATTATATTGTAAAAATGTCGAGGAAAAAGATAAAACGGAAGAATTTTGCGTTGATAATCAAACATCTCTTTGTAAGGAGCTGTAGGCAATACAGTATTGTAGTTAAGATGCAAAAGATACGCGAGAACAAAGAAAAACATTTACAATAAAAATAAAAGCAAAATACGGTTATATAACAACAGGAATATTGACTACAATATCAATATAACATATAATAATAACGAAAGGAGTGAAAAAATGTATACTGAAATTGTAAAGATTATAGAAGGCGGAATGTTAGGAGATAAAGAAAAAGTAGTAAATTATGCAACTGTACTTGCGGATAATTTAGAAAAAGAAGGTGAAAAATCGCTTTCTAATAAGATTCGAGGAGTTTTAGCAAAAAGGAGAAGGGGATTAACTTCTCTGGATAGCTTTGCCACTAAACCAGTGGATTCTGAAAGCCGAATGGAAATGGTAGAAATAACAACACCACAGATATTAAAAGAAAGCATTGTACTTAGCCATTATATAGAAGAAGAATTATATGAATTTATTGAGTGTTACAAAAATCGTGACAATTTAATGGAGGCGGGAATAGAAATTACTAATTCGCTTTTATTATATGGTCCACCAGGATGCGGGAAAACAACAGTTGCACAATATATTTCAACGGCTACAGGATTACCTTTGGTTACGGCCAGGCTAGATGGTCTTATATCATCTCTTTTAGGAAGTACAGCAAAGAATATTAGAAAAATATTTGATTATGCTTCAAAAAGAGAGTGTATATTGTTTTTAGATGAATTTGATGTAATTGCGAAATTGAGAGATGATAAAAATGAATTGGGAGAATTGAAAAGAGTTGTAAATAGCTTAATACAAAATATAGATGCATTGAATAATAATAGTATTTTAATTGCGGCAACAAATCATCATGAATTACTGGATCCTGCTATATGGAGACGCTTTTCAACAGTAGTAACATTAGAAAGACCGAATCTCGAGGAAATTGGGCAATTATTGCAATTATATTTAAAACAATATCCTGGTAACATATTAAGAAAGAATAAAAAAATTATTTTACTGGAAAAGGCATTTGATGGATTTAGCCATTCAGATATTAAGACAACTATAAGCAATTCAGTAAAAACTGCAATAATAAAAGGAAGAAAAGAAATAACAGTATGTGATATATTGAAAGAAATATATTTTTATAAATATCATGGAGTTGAAAATGAAGAAGAGTATATTAGATTTTTGTTAAAATATGGAGCAACTCACAAAGAAATTGATGAATGTTTGGATATATCAATGAGAAAGGTTCAGGACATATCAAAGAAAATGGAAGGAAGGAGAATAAAATATGGAAAATGAAAAACTGCCAATCAAATTCTTTGCACCACGAGAAGTGGATGAATTAAGAATTGAAGGAAATAAGAATTCAGAAAAACCTAAATGGGTTTTACGGGGGAAAGAATTAAAGCAAAGAGCAGACAGTTTACGATTATCATTGGACAGTTTAGAAACAAAATTTTCGATGAGGAAAAGTTCCCCGGTTCCTTTTTCATTTATTGTAAAACTTCAATCAGATGCCACTGCAAAATCAAAGAGAGAGGATATAACAAATCTGTTTGAGCAAAAATCATTTGGTGGAGTAGTTGGATTAACAGACACTAATAAGTTAATTGTAGCTTTGGATTCATTAGAGGAACTTAAAGAGGTAGCAAATCGAATTAATGATTATGAGATTAACGATTATGCAATATCGTGTATAGAAGACTTTGAAGAGTTTGTCCCGTATATTGTTAAAGGGAAAAAAGAATGTAATTATAAAATTAAATTAGTAGATTATCAAAACTATGAGCAAAATTTGGCTATGCGTAGACGGTTGGAGCATACTTTAAATAAAGAAGGGATAGACTATACAAAAACCGATTATTCGGAAGAATATTATATTTATAAGTTGAGAAATATTACTGAAAAATCGTTAGATGTTTTGAAAAAGGCAGATATATTTAATGCACTGTTTTCTATAGAACCCATGCCTAAATACAAGGTTTCTCTGGATTGTTTAAAGAGTGATAATAATATACCAATAAAAAAACCAGATGATGAAAAAATGTATATCACAATAGGAATATTGGATAATGGAATTGCAAATATTCCGCATTTGTCACCTTGGATGGAGATGGATAGATGGTCGCCGTATCCGAAGACAAGTATTAATCCGACACATGGAACCTTTGTTTCGGGAATTGCATTATATGGTGATGAATGTGAAGGAAAAATATGGGTGGATCATAAAGGCTTAAAAATTTTTGATGCAGCAGTATTTCCAGATGTAACAAAAGAGGGACTGGATGAAGACGAGTTGATCGCAAATATTAAAGATGTTATTAGATTATATCATGAGAAAGTAAAAATCTGGAATTTATCTATTTCGATTACAAGAGAGGTTATAGATACAAAATTTTCTGATTTTGCAATTGCGCTGGATTCAATTCAGGATGAGTATAATGTTTTAATTTGTAAATCAGCCGGTAATTGCGAAAATTTTACAGTTAGTCGGCCAAAAGGAAGAATTCATGAAGGAGCAGATTCAGTAAGATCATTAGTGGTAAGATCAGTTGCGCATAAAAAAGGAAAATATGATTATGCAGAAGTGAATGATCCTTCGCCATTTTCGCGAGTTGGTCCAGGCCCGGAATATATTATAAAACCGGAAGTTTCTCATTATGGCGGAAATGCAGGAATTGATCCGAAGGGAAGAGTAGTTACGTCAGGTGTAAAATCTTTTTCAAAAGAAGGAGAACTGGCACAGGGAGTAGGTACAAGTTTTTCGACACCAAGGATTACAGCGTTAGCAGCAGGACTTCAGCAAGAATTAAATGAAGATTTTGATCCGTTGCTTTTAAAAGCATTAATAATACATTCTGCATCATATCCGGAAGATATGTCGGTGCCAATAACGGAAAGAACAAAACAAGTTGGATTTGGAATTCCTAAGTCAGTGCCGGAAATTATATATAATTCGCCGTATGAGGCAACATTGATATTAAGAGACAATTTAGCAAAGGGAGATAAAATCGATATAATGGAATTTCCAATGCCAGACTGTTTGATTAGGGATGGTTTTTATACAGGACAAATAATAGCAACCTTGGTATATGATCCGATTTTAGATCCATCGCAAGAAATAGAGTATTGTCAGTCAAATTTAGATGTGAAATTTGGTTCATATGATGCCAAGGTAGAAAGAGATACAACAAAGAGGCATATTTTAAATCCGGTAGGAAGGCAAGGAGCACAAAATCTTTTCCTGGGAAATTTATTTAGTAAAACTAAAATGAAGAGTAAGACCGGAGATTTTGCTTTGAGAGAGAGGTTACAGATTCAATATAATGATAAATATTATCCTGTAAAAAAATATGCTATTGATTTATCTGAGTTGACTGATAAAAAAAGACTGGATTATTTGACAATGGATAAGAAATGGTTTTTATTTCTACAAGGGGTATATCGTTCACATATTGAAAAAATTGCACAGTTAGAATCTTTTCAATTGAGTCAGGAGTTTTGTTTGATATTAACAATTCGAGATCCGTTGCAAAAGGAAAAAGTTTATGATGAAGTTTCACAAAAATTAGATGAGTACAATTTTTGGCATTCTAATATTAAGGTATCTACAGATGTTAACATTCCATTGTAAAATAATAGTGAGTGATGAATATAGTGAGATTTTGCACGCCTCTGCGGTGTTGAGTAACCTATTCATGTTAGACAGCAGGAAATGTCGGGGTCAGACCGAATGTGGTTCTAAGAATAAGAGATATTGGAAGAATGCAGAACCTCTCCAAACATTGTAATTGTTTCCTGATTTTGTCTTGCCATAAGTGTGCCTCCTAAAGGTTTGTTACAGTATATCAGGAATGGAAGAGGCAGTCACTGCGCCATGTTTTGAGGCACTTACTGAAGGAGCCAAAAGAAAAGCTACAACTGGGTAGAATTTGTGAATATGACAGATAACAGCTATCCATTGGTAAGAACCTGAATATATGTGTAGTATCGTTTTTTATTTGATAGAAAGATGATGATATCTATAATAATTGTGTGATATAATATTAAAAGATGTATAAATTTGAAGTTTATGCTACATAGATTAAAAGCAACGGTGAAGATATAGAATTAGTAGATGGAGAGTATAGATATGAAAATAGGGAGAAATGATAAGTGTCCATGTGGAAGTGAAAGGAAATATAAGAATTGTTGTTTGAAAAAGAATACGGAAGTTGAAAAAGAGTTAAATAATATGGGAGAACTTGTATTTTCTTTTGATGAAGAGAAGATTGAAAAGGGAATAAAAAGACTAAATGAATTATTAGCGGTAAGTAATATATCAAAAGAACAGAAGAAAGGCATATATGTATATTTGCTTCAGGCATATAAAAATCATGGAGAACATAACAATGTGATATCAATATTTGAAAAGTTAAGGCAATATTTAGATTTTGAAAATGAAACGGAGTTAGAATTAATATTATTTTGTTATACAATATATGCTGCATCATTAAATGAACTGGGATTAGTGGAGGATGCTAAAGAAATTCTTGATGATATATTAACAATAGTAGAAGAGAAGAATGTAAGTGATATTACATATGCAGGAGTTGCGCTTGAATTGAGCAAAGCTGTAATGAGGTTAGATCAGGGTACAGAGAAAGCATTAGAAATATTAAATAAAGCTTTAAAAAAAATACCTAAAAATGATAAAAATATTGGCCAAATTGCGAGAATTATATCTAATAAGGCATTCATTTTATTAAATAGTAAAGAAAAAGAAGAAAAGGAACAGGGGGTAAAGTTATTAGATGACTGTCTGAGAGTTAAAATACAAGAAGGCGATGTAGAAGGAATTTGCAATATATATTGTCAATTAGGTATGTATTATTGGAGAGAAAAAAAGTATGATTCTGCAATAGCATATACTAGAAAAGATTTAGCATTATCGAGAAAAGCAGGTGATAAACGAGCTATTGTTTCATCACTTAACAATTTGGGGGCTATATATACAGATTTGAATCAATTTAGTAAAGCAAGAGGTGTACTAATAGAGGCAAAAAAGATAAGTGAAACATTAGGTGATATGCAAGCCATAGTAATTGCTTCTAAGAATTTGAAAGTTGTTAATCACAAAGCTAAAATAGCTGGTATGAATGGTGAGAAGATGGGACCAGCAGCGTTATGTAAGTGTGGAAAAGGATTGTCATATAAGGAATGTTGTGGTAAAGCAGATTTTGAGCCGGAAGAGTTAGGGTTTAAAATAGATAATATTTCAGAAGATATTGAAGTAATTCAGCAACAAGTTGCGAAACAAGGAAGAGTAGCATCTCATATTGATTATTTATTAAGAAAAATAAAAGAGAATGATGTAAGGTTAGCGTGGACTAATATAGAAATACATAATGGATGGATAGAAATGAAAGAACTTGTCGATATGGCCAATCTATATTTAGTTTCAGCAGAGAAGTTGGCAAAAGAAGCAAAAGAAGCGGGAAATTATGCAGAAAAACCACTTGCATGTATTATGCTTTCTTGCTGTGCGTTGGAGGCATTTATTAATCAAGCAATTTATTTTATTAGTGTGAGTGAGATTGTTATTCCAGAAAAACTCCAAGGCATAAAAGATGATTCTTTCGGATTTCAACGTAATACTGAATTAACATTAAAGTGGAATATTATAGGTGAAATTTTGTGTGAATCAGAATGGAAACCATGTGCGAAACTATGGAATAATTTTATAAATTTGATATTTATCCGAAATGAATTGGTTCATTTTAAGGTTAGTGAATTTGAACAAGTTGTGCCTCGGCCAGAACAAGTAGCTGAAGCTTTAAAGAGAATACCTAAAGATGTAGAGTTAAATGATATACCACATTCATGGCCGTTGAGAATACTTAACCCTTCATTTGCGGAATGGAGTGTAAAAACGGCCAAAGAAATGATAAATTATATAAAGGAAGCATATCAAAAAAATTTATCAAAAGTAGAATATAAAGTGAATGATAAGCGTTGATTTATATAATATGGGTAAGTGACTCCTAGGGAAATAAGAAAATGTCTGGGTCTGACTCTGTGAAGTACATTGCGATGATGGTGATATTTCTTGGAATTGTATTTGGCTCTACGGTATTTACCAGAACGAGTACGGTTCGTCAGTATGAGTTGATACCATTCTGGTCATGGAAGGCTATTTGGAAATATAGAGATTGGACATTGCTAAAGAAATGTCGGAGTCTGACCATATGAAGTACATATTTATGCAAGACAGAAAAAGAAAATATTTAAGTCATTGGAGAACATTTTGATAAGATTAAGCCATTACAGTAGGAGGTGTGTGTATGTTTTCATTAAATGGAATTGTATATGCCAGTGAAAAGACAGAAAATATTTAAATAGTATCAGCGAAACCATTAGATGATATGATGATTCTTACATTTTCTACAGGTGAGCAGCGACTTTTTGATGCTGCTATTTTAACAGGGAAAGCGTTTTCTCCGTTGTCTGATGAAAATATTTTTAAAAACTGTAAAGTAGTAGATGGAGTTGTTACATGGCTGGATGAAGAGATTGATTGTGCACCAGAGTATATGTACACAAATAGTTATGAGTATCCTTCTTTGAAGTCTGTGGTTTGAGAGCGGTTTTCTTGAGGAAACGACTCCTGCATACGAGGCATATATGTGCTTGAAGAAAAGTTTGACTGCTTCAATACACTAAGGAGGCAGCGAAATGAAATTAGCAAAATATAAAGCGTGCATATGTGAGGGCTCTGCGGAGTCCGCAATTATTGATATCCTCGTAGACAATGATCTTTTGATTTTTTTCAAGGGAAGAAATGTTAAATAATCTGTGGAGAAAGATAGATGGTAGCAGAAATTGAAGGCTTTAAGGAATGGTTAAAGGAAAATATGGGATTAAAGTTATCTAAGCAGGCAGAATATATTAAAAAGGAATTTCCGGAGATTTCAGATGACAACATTCGAAAAATTGATTCTGAAATAAAAAAACAGTTACAAGAATGTAAAAAAGAAGAAATAAATGAGCGTGTATCAAAATTCGTGAAAAGTAAATTGCAACAATATGATTTCTCAAAAAAAAGTGAATTTAACGATAAGACAAATAGAATAGTGAAGATATATTTAGAAAATGACAGAGCGTTCAATTTACAAGAAGGGTGGTTTGGTATATTTGCTTATTTAGTAACGCAGATAACGATAGTAGAAAGGATTGTACGGGAAATAACAAATGTAAATGTAGGGGATTATTTCTATTTCGTTATGTATTTCTTAATTGCAGTATTATGGCTTATTTTTGTCAAATCTAAAGTTCTGATGAGTGAAAAAACAGAATACTTTGTGAGTCGGTTTAATAGTGTAGTGGGCTCTCTATCTGTTATGGAAATGCTAACTTTTTATCTGGTAGTAATTCAACATACTTCTGTATATATATGGATAGCAACAGGTATCTTCTGGATAATTGTTATAATATGGATTACTTTTGACGAAGCAATCTATATTGACACAGAGAAAGAATCTACCAAAAATAAAAATGCGAAAAATAGTTTTTGGATAAAATATAAAGGAATATTTAAATTAAAAAATCACATTGCCGGTTTATCAAAAAGAAGAGCGAGAACAGAAGAGGAATTGAAATTTTTGAGGTTTGCTTTTTATCCCAAAATAACACTGATGGTCTGTATGAGTTTTTCTGGAATTGTTATTACAATGCTTGGAATTGTGATGATGTCTGTTCCTAGAGAATCTAATTGGTACAGTATAGTGTTTGCGTTGACAACCGGTGCAGTTGGTTCTTTTTTTGTTTCATTTGTTGTGGAATTAACAAGCAATTACAGGCATAACAAGTTAGCATGGTACGAACTTCAGGAATACTATTCGACAGTATTGGATTATGAGGGAATGAAGCAAATTATGATGCAATCAGCCCCAGATCAATCGGCAGAAAGACAATCTTATAAGGAATTTGTGACTGTTGGTGTAGAAGAAATAAATGAGGATGAAAAACCAAAGGATATTATTCAAATAACGTGGGAGAAATTACCTGATATTATTCCGGTTTTTGAACAGACGCTTAATGATAAAAAGGAATTTCTAAGCAATGTGGAAATTGAAGAGTTAGAAAACATTTTTTCTAATTATAAACAAATTAAATCTATTATTCGGAAAAAAATTATGATGACATCAATGGAATACGATGCACTTAATCATCCAGATGAAGATTATTTAAAGTTGATTTATCCGTCTGATGTTATAAAAAATATGCCCCAATGGATGAAAGTGAATTTAGCTAGAAAAGAAAGTCTGAAGGGATGCGATATATATGCCGATACAATTCTTTCGGATAATTTTTTGCTTTCAATGTTTATGAAAAATTACGATATATCACAGAAAGGTCTTAGCAGTTATCAAGATAAGACAAATGAATTGGAATATAAGGACGAAAATAAGAAAATTGCTTATGATAAATTTGATTTTTTTGAGGCGGATGATGAAGAAACATTTCGGAAAAAGCGTGAAGAATTTAATAAACAAATGGAATTAGAACAGAGGCCTTTCGTAAGTTGGTATTTAAGCAAGTGCTGTAAGAACATATCTGAAAGCGTAGATATCATTGAAAAAAGTATTCTGAAAAAACCGTACTATGAAATGATGCTTAAACCTTAACTTCCTGAAAAAGTAACACTCAAAAAATAGCAGATTGTAAAACACCTTGAAAAATAGCAATGTCCGGTGATAATAAAAAATATAAGCATCCCGACATGCAAACAATTGAGCTTTTGAAAGAAAAAAATATAAAAGTTTATTGTACAGAATTCACGAGTCTTTGTCATTGTAATGCAAATGAATTTAATAGAAAATGTTATGGCGATATAGAAATTGCAGTAACTGATACTGCATATGAAATAAGGACAGAAAAGGAAAATTTTTCTTTATTAAATCATATTGCATGTCAAGAATAATGGTAAACGGTAGAAGTTCTGCAAGAAAATCTGTGTTTTTGTCATCTACATATTTGGGAATCTCCGTAAGTAGATATTCGAAAAAATCGAAGGGTTTCAGGTTATTCGCCTTTGCAGTTTCTGCGATACTGTAGATAATTGGGATCATCATAACTGCAAGGATAAAAGTAAACATAAATTTTTTGCTTTAAAATTGTATGCATGGATAGCTCTCGTCTTTAGCCATTTCTTCCATGGCTGGTTTATTGTTTACGAAGTCATTATCAGCAGTAACGATTTTTTTCATAACGTCAACGTTAGTTCATCATGTTATTACCTCCCTGTAATGATTGATTTTCAGTTTTTGCCTGATATTTCCCCATATTGAGTTTTCAGTTGAATATTCTTGTGCGGTAGGTTCTTCCGCAATTATCCGTTTTGGCTCTTTTAGCATGATCAGATATATAGTATAATGTTTGTATTAGGATGTATGAGGAGAATTATTTATGGCAAAGTCTAATAATACATTATGCTTAGATAAATTTTACCCGGAAAAGGATTTGATGATAACAGATATTTATCAGCAAAGTGATAAAATTATAATTCAGATGAAATCAACTTCAAGCAGCTGTAAATGTCCAAAGTGTAATCGTATAACACAAAAATATCATGGAACATATACTCGTAAAGTACAGGATTTACCTATTTTAGGAAAAAATGTCCAACTTGAAATTTGTTCACATGAGTATGCATGTTTGAATGACGAATGTGAGGTTATTTCTATTGCTGAGACTTTTGATGGATTCCTTAATAATTATAGTCGTATGACAGAAAGATGTGCTGATTTTATCTGTACATTGGCTCTTGAAACCAGTTGTGAAGGCTGTGCCCGTGTCTGCCGCACATTAGGGATAAAAACTAGTGGTGATACCGTAATACGATTACTTTTAAAAAGATATGAATCTCTTCCCCAACCGGAAGTTAGTGATGTAATAGGTGTGGATGATTTTGCATATAAAAAGCGCCATACATATGGGACTATCATAGTAAATGAAAAAACGCACGAGCCTATAACATTGTTGAATGGAAGAAATGGGGATACATTGCGGGAATGGCTTAAGAATAATAAAAATGTTAAAGTGGTTACAAGAGATAGGGCAAGTGCATATGCGAAAGTAATATCAGAAGAATTACCCGATGCAATGCAGGTGGCAGACCGATTTCATTTACATCAGAATCTACTGGAAACAATAAAAAAAGCTCTGAATCAAGAAATCCCTGCAACAATAAGTATCCCACACAATGATACATCTATCGATGCAGAAGAACATTGTAAAAAAAATTGCATCTGATGTGGATAATTATGCTGCTTTTTCAGAAAAACGTTATCAAATGATCTGCCAAATACAAAATTTTTTAAAGGAAGGCTGTAGTTACCGTGAAATTGCCAAACGTATGGGAATAGGTCGCAACACAATTGCAAAATATCGTAAAGGTGATCCAAAAGAATTAAGTATATATGGAATTCATCAAAGCAAACTTGATCCATTTCATGATTTTATTATAGATTGTCTTAAAGAAGGATGGAGTAAAAGCAAAACTGTAAAAGCAATATACGAAAAAGGATATTCTGGATCCAAAAGCAATGCTTTTGATTATTTGTGCAAAATAGAACAAAAAGAAAATAAATGTTTTGAGCCACAGCCATATGTCAGAACAATGACAGAGTGTTTAAAATACAAAACCGGCAGTAAGGGAAAAGATAAAGATTATATTACACGAGAAGGTGTGTTTAGGTACATGTGGATGAATACTGAACTTTCAGATAATCATAAGGAATATATTTATGAAAAGTATCCAAATATTTGGGAACTTCAATGCTGCATAAGAGAGTTTAGAAATATTTTTAAAAATCATAATGTGCCAATGCTCTATTTATTTGTTGAAAAATATAGTAAAAGTCTTCTTAAGCCATTAAGAAGTTTTGCTGAGGGATTAAAAAGAGATATAGATGCAGTTGAAAATGCTGTAGCATATGATTACAGTAATGGATTTGTGGAAGGAACTAATAGCAGATTAAAAATGATAAAACGTACAATGTATGGAAGATGTGGCAGGCAGTTGCTTGAAGCAAAGTTGAGGTACATGGGATATAACAATAATAACGGATAATTGCGGAAGAACCTACCGCACAAGAATATTCAACCGATAAATAAAATAATGAATTAGTAAAAAGTTGATGAAAAGTCTATAAATGTAATGTGACATTGGAGTTTTGCGCAATAGAGTTTGAATATTGCGGATCGCTTGAATTGTTGGAAGAATTCTTTCATACATATATTAATATTAGAAGTTGTCAGTTATTAAGGATTAATTTTGAAACGAAGAAGTGGAATTGCTCTATGGCAACAAGGGTGAATCGCAGGGGAACTAGGTATTTGCCGATTTGCTGCCTCATCTGATCAGGATAATAGAAAATGCCGGAATGCTGATCATTGATGAATTTGGCAATAGTATTCATAATAAATTGGCTGAAAAAATTATTGAATTCTTTATGGAGAATGTTGCTTTACGCTAAAATGGTTTCATGCTATCATTATTTTAGTTGAAAATTTTGATGGCATGAAGCTATTTTTGATTGGAGGCATGGAAGATTTGAACTTTAATTATTGCTATAAAATTACTTATGAATCAGGGGAAACTTATGACAGACGAAGAAATGAGCTGTCAGTAGAAATTTCAAAAGAAGATTATAAGAAAATTATAACAGGAGTATTACAGGAAAGACCGATTGATCAGATTGAAGGGATTTCGGATGTAATTGATAAAATGACGGAAAATGTTGAATTTGCGGATCGTTTTATGAATAAAAATGGTTCATTAAGAAAAACACCATTAAAGAAAAAAAGAGCCATTTCAAAACTTGAATTTTTTATTCCAGAATATGAGTATCGGCGATTAAAAAAGATGAAGAATCCAATAGAGACATTGGAACGCCCAGTGGAACATATGACTGTTTATCGGAATGATGGTTCCAGTGTGACTTTGACAGCGGAGAATGGACGTGTGAGTATTGTTGACTCCAGGGAGAAGAATGTAAGGCATATTATTGAGGCAGATCATTTTGTTTCGAAAATTTTGTAATGATTTATTACAAATACCATTGATGGTGTCCGTATGTATGCCAACAGATATTTAAAGATATTTGATGTGGATAGTAAACTATTAGACGAAAGAAAAAAATGAAAGGACATAAAAAGATATATGATTGGTTTTTATAAGAGTATTATTGACCAGGACAGGGCTTCGATTGTTATATGTAATCTTAAGCATGAGATTATCTACATGAATCCGGCAGCTGTTACCAGCTATGCGAAGCGAGGCGGAGATAAACTTATTGGAAGAAGTCTGTTAGATTGTCATAATCAGGAATCCAGGGATAAAATACAGAAGGTAGTGGACTGGTTTGCGGCAGATGAGAGCCATAACCTTGTCTATACTTTCCATAATGAGAAGCAAAATAAAGATGTTTATATGGTGGCACTCAGAGAAGAGGGAAGACTGATAGGATATTATGAAAAACATGAATATCGAAACGCAGAAACTATAAAACAATATGATTTGTGGTGATGTTATGGCACAGGACGAATGGTGCAGGCAGTTATTCAAGAATGGGAAATACGACAGAAACTCACCTGTGTGGTAAGAAGAAAAAATGGAATGAGGTAAGCAACAATATGGAATCAAAACAGAAAAGGACAGCTCTTGTCACCGGCGGAAGTTCCGGAATCGGACGATGTACTGCAGCAGCATTGAGTAAGGCTGGCTATATAGTCTATGAGTTCAGTCGCCGGGATGTTCCTGTAGAAGGCGTGAAGCATATGTGCGTAGATGTGACAGATGAGGCTTCCGTGCAGGAAGCCGTTGGGCAGATCCTTTCGGAAAGAGGAAGTATCGAGATTCTTGTAAACTGTGCAGGCTTTGGTATCTCAGGTGCGGTGGAATTTACAGAATCAGAACAGGCGAAAGCACAGTTTAATGTGAATTTTTTTGGAACTGTCAATGTAAGCAGAGCTGTTCTTCCTTCTATGCGCAGACAGCACAGAGGACGTATTGTCAATATCAGTTCTGTGGCGGCAGTGGCACACATTCCGTTTCAGGCGTTTTATTCAGCAAGTAAAGCAGCAGTGTCTTCTTATTCCTGTGCGCTTGACAATGAGGTAAGTCCTTATGGTGTCAGGGTAACAGTGGTAGAACTTGGAGATATTCATACCGGTTTTACCCAGGCCAGACAAAAGACAGCTTTAGGCGATGATGAATATGGCGGCCGTATTTCACGCAGCGTCAGTCAGATGGAGAAAGATGAACTGAATGGAATGTCGCCGGAGGTTATTGGTACATATATTGCGCGGATTGCACAGAAAAAGAACTGCGCACCAATTTGTGTGGCGGGTGTGAAGTATAAGATTCTGAGATTCTTATGTAAAATTCTGCCGTGTACATTACGGGGAAAGATTGTTGGTTCTATTTACGCAAAATAATTGAGATTATTTTATAGAATCCCGATATAGCCCGGGTGTCTGGATATATAACAGTTTTTTTCAGCTTTACGTTAAAATAGTTTCATGCTATCATTATTTTATTAAAAATTTTGATAACGTGAAGCTGTTTTTTGATTGTGGGGTGTAAGGAATGGGTAGATTTGTAAATCCTGATAACAGTGCATTTCAGGTGGCACTGAATTCTCCGATATATGTGGATAAAACCGGATTGTTGGAATATACAAACAGCGTACTTAATACAACAGAAGCTTATATCTGTAACTGCAGACCACGCAGGTTTGGAAAATCATATGCTGCAAATATGCTGGCCGCTTATTATAGTAAAGGCTGTAATTCCGAAGAAATGTTTTCAGGGCTGGATATAAGCAGGGAATCCGATTTTAAGACGCATCTTAATAAGTATGATGTGATTCATCTTGATATTCAGTGGTTTCTGGCAAATTGTGATAATGTGGATAATGTTGTAGCGTTTATTACGAAATCCGTACAGGCTGAATTGAGAGAGATTTACCCTGGTGTTCTGCCTGAAGAAGAGATAAGTTTGTCGGAAAGTCTTTCGCGTATTAAAAATATTGTTGGACAGAAATTTATTATAATTATTGATGAGTGGGATGTTCTGATCAGAGATGCAGCGGCAAATAAAAAAGTACAGGAAAAGTACATTAATTTTTTGAGGGCAATGTTTAAGGGAACGGAACCGACAAAATATATTCAGCTGGCGTATCTTACAGGTATTTTGCCGATAAAGAAAGAAAAAACGCAGTCTGCATTAAATAATTTTGATGAATTTACAATGCTTGATGCAGGAGTGATGGCGCCATATATTGGATTTACAGAAGCTGAAGTGAAGGATCTTTGCGAAAGATATCACAGAGATTTTGAGAAAGTAAAATATTGGTATGATGGTTATTTGCTGGAGGACTATCAGGTATATAATCCTAAAGCAGTAGTAAGTGTTTGTGTGCGGGGCAGGTTTAGAAGTTACTGGTCGGAGACTGCTTCTTATGAAGCAATTGTTCCTTTTATCAATATGAATTATGATGGTTTGAAAAATGCTATGATTGAAATACTTTCCGGTGCTTCGATTAAAGTGAATACAGCTGCTTTCAAAAATGATACGGTGAATATACAAAGCAAAGATGATGTACTTACGTATTTGATCCATCTTGGTTATTTGGGATATAACCAGAATAGAAGAACTGCATTTGTTCCAAATGAAGAAATCCGGCAGGAATTGACAATGGCGGTTGAAAGCAGAAAATGGAATGAGATGATTACTTTTCAGCAGGAATCAGAACATTTACTGGAGGCTACGCTGGACATGGATGAAGAAGCAGTTGAAGAGGGAATTGAGAAAATCCATACAGAGTATGTTTCGAATATTCAGTATAATAATGAGAATTCCCTGAGCAGTGTACTTGCAATTGCATATCTGAGTTCAATGGAATATTATTTTAAACCAGTTCGTGAACTGCCGACAGGACGTGGGTTTGCAGACTTTGTATTTATTCCAAAACCAGAATACGTTTCCAGTTATCCGGCGCTTGTCGTAGAACTTAAATGGAATAAGAATGCCGAAACAGCGTTACAGCAGATAAAAGAGAAAAAATATCCCGAATCGATAAAACAGTATACAGGAGATATTTTACTGGTTGGAATAAATTATGATAAGAAGACGAAGAAGCATCAGTGCTTGATAGAATCATATGAGAAGTAGGAAAGGTAAAGAAAGATTATTATGAAAGAATATTCAAGAATTCTTATAGAACAATATTGTGAAAAGTATCCTAAAACTAAAAAAGCAGCAACTTTACAAAGACTTGTGACAATGTCTTATGATATAGCAAGTCAACCTACAGATTATGATGCGATAAGTTTAGAGAAACTTATAGAAAGAGAGCGAAATCCAGAATTGCGCGAGGCGCTTGAAGATTTAGATGATTTTTTATTTGGATGGTAAATTGTTGAAATTTGAGTCGTGTGAGGTATTGTGATTAATGAATAAATTCTCAGAGAAAGATTGGAAATTATTCCGAAAAAAGATTTCGGGCTGGCAGGAAGCCTATATGGAGAAATTAAACAGGGAATATATAGCGTTATTAAATGAAGAGGGAGATGCATCGGACAAGTTTTGGAAACTGGAAAAAAGGATAAGAGAGGACAAGAAAAACTGCGGTGTTCAGTGTGAGATGAGCAGATCAAATCAATTTTATATTATGCTGTCGCTATTGAGAGAAGGAGCGATTACTTTTGATGATCTGGAAGATTTCAGTGATGATTTAAAAGATATGATGAAACGCGTTGCAGATAATTGATAGTCGGACACCATTTTTGATTGAGAGGTGTAATAATGGGCAGATTTGTAAATCCTGATAACAGTGCATTTCAGGACGTTTTAAATTCTAAAGTATATGTGGATAAAACTGGTCTTTTGGATTATATAAACAGTGTTATTGATACTACAGACAAATTTATTTGTAATAGTCGACCTCGTAGATTTGAAAAAACAATCACTGCAGATATGATTACAGCGTATTATAGCAAACCACATTGGGTCTGATCATCTAACTAACCGACAAATAAAATAATGAATCAGTAAAAAAATGATTAAAATTTTATAAATGGAATGTAATTGTTTTGCAAGATAATACAAATTTTGTAATATATACTAAATGATTTATTGACAATATAACAGGTATTTGATACATTAAAATTACATATCTGGGAAGTTCTATTCTAAGTCGTTCGACTATCTGATTCCCCATATGAGAGTAAATAAATATGGTGGAAGCAGCGTTAGCGCATACATGAATTTTTACTTTATTGGAGGCTCCTTTCACCATCATAGAGAAAGGAGCGGTATAATGCCAGTAATAGCGAGATTTTATGGAATGGTAATAAAAATGTATTTTCGACAGAGTGAACATAATCCTCCGCATATTCATGCAATATATGGAGAGTGTGTTGGTGTAATTGACATAAGGACAGGCGAAATGTTAGAGGGTGATCTTTCGAAAAGGGCATTAAAAATGGTTCAAGAATGGGTAAAGCAGCACGAAAATGATTTGATTAAAATATGGGAAACGCAAAAGTTTGTAGAACTTCCACCGTTGGAATAAAATAATGGGAGTTCTCGAGTAAAATGGAAGGCGGTGTTATTGTGTTTCATAGAATCAAAGATATAATGTCTTTGAAAAAATATGTTCTTTTGGCTACGTTTCAAGATGGGACGGTTAAAACTTATGATGTAAGTTCCCTGTTTGAGGAGGTGGAGGCATTTAACGCTTTAAAAGATACACCACATTTGTTCGAACAGGTAAAAGTGGATGTTGGTGGCTATGGAATCTCCTGGAATGATGAAATAGATTTATCTTGTGATGAGATTTGGGATAACGGAGTGCTTTTATGTGAGGATAATGGAGTGAAGTAGTGAGGGTCTGACCATCTAACTCGTTCTTTAAATCCGAAAGCAGAAGGGGAGATTGTAATAGTACGGCTCGGTGGAGAAACACATGATGAAAAGGGACTTCTTGATCTTTTATATGGATTATTTTCCGGAAACCAGAAAAAGGTATTGTCATATATTCCAGATGCTGATAATCAAATCTGTCAGAAGGGGGGTCTGATATGTTAAGTATGATTTCTTATGCTGAGGAAAATGGAATAAAAAAGGGAGAAAAAATTGGAGAAAAGAAAGGCGAATCTCGATTAGGGGCACTTATGAATATTCTTTTAAAGAATAAGCGTTATGCAGATGCTGAGAAGGCATCTGAAGATGAAGTGTATCGTGAACAATTATATAAAGAATATAAATTGTAAGGATTTGTTAGATAGTTTCTCATTATAAGGTATCTAGAGAGTAAGTTATTGTCTGAAAGTTATATAAAACCTTTGGAATGTTGCTTTACGCTAAAATGGTTTCATGTTATCATTATTTTAGTTAAAAATTTTGATGACAGGAAGCCATTTTTGATTGTGAGGTGTAATGAATGGGGAGAGTTTTTAATACAACGGGTGTGTGTATTCCAGAGAAGCATTATATGGTAAATATTAATGGTCGTTTACAACAGATTAAAGTGCTTGTGGATGAGGGAAAATATTTCACCATTAACAGGGCCAGACAATATGGTAAAACTACAACTTTGCGCGCACTGGCAGAAATGCTTCGGGATGAATATTATGTTGTATTACTTGATTTTCAGACATTTGACAATGAGAAATTTAGTAATGGAAATGTGTTTTCAGTAGCATTTGCTGGTTCTTTTTTGCGTGTACTTCGCAGAAACTGTAAGACTATGAATAATGAGATGGTTTCAGTTATAGAAGAAATGAAAAAGGATGCCGATTATGCTAACAGATACTTTTCTCTGAAAGAGCTATTTGAGGGATTAAGTGATATATGTGAAGCGGCAGACAGAAAAATAGTTCTTATGATTGATGAAGTAGACAGTGCAGCGAATAATCAGGTTTTTATTGATTTTCTGGCGCAGCTTAGGGCACAGTACCTGGACAGAGAATTTTATCCGGGATTTCAGTCGGTGATTCTGGCAGGAGTATATGATATTAAGAATTTGAAGAGAAAACTCAGACCAGAGGAAGGACATAGATATAACAGTCCATGGAACATTGCTGCAGATTTCAGCATCGAAATGAGTTTTTCTGAATCAGAGATAGCAGGGATGTTGCAGGAGTACGAAATTGATCATCGTACAGGGATGAATATATCAAAAATGTCAGAATTGCTATATGCGTATACGGCAGGATATCCGTTTCTGGTTTCAAGAATCTGCCAGCTGATGGATGAAAGGGTACGGGATGAATATGAAAATCTGAAATTGGTATGGACGGAAAATGGTTTTAATGAAGCAGTGCGTATTCTGCTTGCGGAGAAGAATCCTTTATTTGAATCATTAGTTGGAAAAATATGCGATTATCCGGAGTTAAGTGTTATGCTGAAAACATTACTTTTTACAGGAAGAAATATCGCGTATAATCCGGATGAAACCTCGATTGATATGGCTCAGATGTTTGGCTTTATTAAAAACCAAAATGGGAATGTGGTTATTGCAAACAGAATTTTTGAAATGAGATTATATAATTATTATCTTACAGAAGCAAAGATGCAGCAGACAGAGATATATAAGGCAGCCCTGCAGGACAAGAGTCAGTTTATAGTTAATGGATATCTGGATATGGAAAGGATATTGGAATGTTTTGTTGTTCATTTCCAAGATATTTACGGGGAATCTGATGAAAAATTTCTGGAAGAGCAGGGGAGGAAGTTCTTTTTACTATATTTGAAACCGATTATTAACGGGACAGGAAATTATTATATCGAATCCAGAACAAGAGATCTTCGAAGAACAGATGTAATTGTAGATTATCATGGACGGCAATATATAATTGAATTAAAGATATGGCACGGTGACGAGTATAATAAGCGGGGAGAACAGCAGCTTGTTGGATATCTGGAAGATTATCATGTGGATAAAGGATATATGCTTAGCTTTAATTTTAACAGGAAAAAACAGTCGGGAATCCGGAAAATTATAGTGAATGAGAAAACGATAGTGGAAGCAGTGGTATAAATTAATTCACCAGAAAAAGAAAACCATTTTTTGAATAGTCATATGTGATGCTGGCGATTTTAAGTGACGAAGAACTTGGAGATAAGATAACAATGGAGCAATATTATTACAACCATATGAATAAGGCGCAGCAGGCTGCATATCACAGCATTCTTAGCGGTGTGAAAAACCTGGCGGATGAATTTCAAATTCCGGCATTAGAGGGAAAAGAACTTTATAATGTTTTTTTTCAGATGCGTCTGGATCATCCGGAGATATTTTGGGTGAGCAGTTATAAATACCGGTATTATAAAGACTCTCCGAATCTGATTTTTATTCCGGAGTATCTTTTTGATAAAAAGAAGATTTGCGAACATCAAAAGGCTATGACTGCCAGAGTTGAGAAGCTGATTCGCCCGGCTCAGAAGCTGTCTGAATGGGAGAAAGAGAAGTATGTGCATGATTTTATCTGTGAAAATATCCGCTATGATAAACTGAAAAAATCATATTCCCATGAAATTATCGGACCGTTGGGGCAAGGCGTTGGTGTTTGTGAGGGAATTGCAAAAGCAGTAAAGGTTTTGTTAGATGCACTGGGAGTCTGGTGTGTGATTGCAATCTGTGGAAATAATCCTGAGAAGGGGATTAAGTATCGCCACACATGGAATATCGTAAAAATAGGAGGTACATATTATCATCTGGATGCGACCTTTGATAATACCCTGGGGAAAGATCGTGAGACTTCTGAAATCCGCTATGATTATTTCAATCTGGATGATTCACAGATTTTCAGGGATCATGAGCCTCTTATTGCGCCGGCGCCTCACTGCGGTGATCATGAGCACTTTTACTATAAGGAGAAGAAGCTTTCTTTTACTAAGAAAGAGGATGTGTATAAACGTTCTTTGCAGGCGGCGAAGAAAGGCAGGGTACTTATTTTTCACTGGAGAGGCGGTTATCTGACAAAGGGAGTACTGAAGGAATTGCTGGAGCTTATCCGGAAAGCAGGAGATGAGAAAGACAAAACAGCAATGGTCAGCATAAACTGGCCGCAGGCAGTTATTCGTGTTCAGTATACGGATATGCAGGTACAGGAGAGTGTGACAATAGAGGAAGCGAATGAAGGGGAAAAATAGATGTAATAAACAGCTTAACTTTTTCCGTGTGAGGATAGGGCTTTTTAAAAGAATGTGATCAGAGTGAGAAAATAGCCGAGATGTGGGACAGGGAATTAAAAGAAATCAGGGAGCAGGAACAGTATAGGAAAGCTATATTATGTATGGAAGAGGAACAGTATGATAAGGCAATAATTTTGTTTGAGGGACTTCCAAGAGATTATGAAGATGCCAGAAATAATTTCAGGGAATAAGGGTGAAATAAATGAATCAAAATTGCATGATTACACGAGAAGCAGCGTTGGAATTCGGTTTATCATTTCAGAATACATATACGGAAAGACCTTTCCGTGATCAGAACTGGCAAGTGGTAAGAGCGAGGGAAAACAAAAAAATTTTTTTATGGATCTATGAACGAAACGGTTATGTTAATCTGAATGTAAAAGCAGATCCGGAGTGGCGTGATTTTTGGCGAAGTGCCTATGAATCTGTACAGGCTGGTTATCATCAGAATAAGGAACATTGGAATACCATTATTCTAAATGGGATGGTACCGGATAAAGATATTAAAAGAATGATATCCGAAAGCTATGATCTCATAACATACAGCCCGACAAAGAAGATTTATGAGGCAGTGAAGCAAATTCCGAAAGGATGCGTTGCAACTTATGGTCAGGTTGCCGAAATGGCAGGGAATCCGAGAATGTCGAGAGCGGTAGGGAATGCCCTCCATAAGAATCCGGATCCGGAGCATATTCCCTGTTATCGGGTAGTGAATTTCAGAGGAGAACTGTCAGGGGCTTTTGCCTTCGGCGGTAAAGATGTACAGAAAAAGCTACTGGAAGCAGATGGAATTGAGGTTGTCAATGGAACGGTGGATTTAAAAAAATATGGATTGACGCAAAGAGATGATAAACTGTGAGAAAACAGATACGGATGATTACCTTATTATCATTTGAATGCTGCTTTTGATAACGGCCTGAGAAAGGATTACGGAAATTCTGAAATCCGATATGATCATTTTTATTATAAAAAGAAGAAGCTGTCTTTTACCAGACAGGAATTTTGTAATGCTCATCAGCTGGGGGCGGGCAAATCTTTCCGGATCTGCCTGGCAAAGGACTGTATTATAGGTGAAGGAAGCCGGGTTACCAAGAATACTGTGATACCGGATGGTTCTCTGGTAATGGGCAGTCCGGCCAGGATCAAACGAAATCTCACCTGGGAAGAATATCCTGAAAATATTGTGGCTTTAGAAAAAATCCATAGTAATCCCATAAAATAATGCAGTTAAAACAATTCAGTAGTGATATCATACACCTGCTTTACGATAAACAGATTTCATGTTATGATTATTTCAGCTGAATTTGAGATATTCTATTAATGAAAAGGGCAACTATTCAACAGCTTCTGACTGTGAAAGTATTGAACAGTTACGAAGAAAAATAAAAGGAGGATCAATGTTATGCTTACAACATGGACTCCGGCACATATGCCGGAAAAAGAGGAAATCAAAACCCGTCTGCAGACAGCAAGAAGTCAGCTCTATGATTTTCAGATGAAAATCAAGGAACATAAGATCCCGGTAATCGTACTCTTTGAAGGCTGGGGATCTTCCGGCAAGGGAAGTACGATCGGAAAAGTCATTAAGAATATTGATCCACGTTTCTTTAAGGTTGCCACTATGTCAGCTCCCACAGCAGAAGAACTGAGATATCCATTTCTGTATCGCTATTTTAAACAGATTCCAGAAGCCGGAAAATTTACATTTCTGGATTCCGGCTGGATGGAGCAGACTTGTAAAGACTGTCTGTCGGGCGAGATTGAAGGCGAAGGTTATACACAGCGGATTGACAGCATCCGCCGTTTTGAGCGGCAGCTTACAGATAATGGTTATCTGGTGCTGAAATTCTTTATGCAGATTGACAGGGATGAACAGAAGCGGCGTGAAAAATTACTTCTGGATCATAAAGACACCAGATGGCGTGTGTCAGACTTTGATAAATGGCAGAATGAACATTACAAAAAATGTGCAAAAATATTTTCTCAGTATCTGTCTGACACGAATGCTTCCTCTGCACCATGGTACATCATAGATGCCAGTGACAGAAAATGGGCGGAACTTCAGGTGCTGGAGACTATGGTAAGCAATATTGAAGTTGCCATGCAGAATCAGGCACATTCCGTTCCGATTTTGCAGAATGTATTCCCTCTGGAGCAGATTCCCCGTCTGTCGGATATTGATCTGAGAGATAAAACAATGGATGACGAGGAGTACAGGGGAGAACTGAAACAGCTCCAGAGTAAACTGGAGGAACTCCATAATAAACTGTACAGGAGACGTATTCCTGTGATCATCACGTATGAAGGCTGGGATGCGGCAGGCAAAGGAGGTAATATCAAACGTATTACAGAAGCTCTGGATCCCCGGGGCTATGAAGTACATCCAATCGCAAGTCCGGAACCGCATGAGAAGGCCAGACATTATTTATGGCGTTTCTGGACAAGACTTCCGAAAAATGGGCATATCGCTATTTTTGACAGAACCTGGTATGGCAGAGTTATGGTAGAACGCCTGGAGGGATTTTGCAGTGAAAATGACTGGAAACGTGCCTACAACGAAATGAATGAGTTTGAGAAAGAACTTAAAGACTGGGGTGCAGTCATTATTAAATTCTGGGTACAGATCGATAAGGATACACAGCTGGAGCGTTTTCAGGAGAGACAGAATAATCCGGAGAAACAATGGAAGATCACAGATGAGGACTGGAGAAACAGAGAGAAATGGGATGCCTATGAAGTGGCTGTCAATGAGATGCTTCAGAAGACAAATACTTCCTTTGCGCCATGGCATGTACTGGAATCTGTTGACAAGAAATATGCCCGTATCAAAGCACTCAGAATTGTGATCTCTGAAATAGAAAAAGCATTAAAAGAAAATTAAATTTTGCGGGAAATGTGTAAATGAATGATAAGATAACAGTCTGCCTGGGTAAGGGCGGGCAAAGAGAAATGGCAGAATCTTTTGCCAGAAAGAACAATGTTCCGATTATGGACAAACCGGGAGAACATCTGACAGTAATGTTTGACTCCCGGGGCGTATCACTTACCGGTTATGGCCTGACATATCAGGGAGATTTTGAAGGAATGCTGCACAGAGTCACAAACGGAAGACTTTCCCATGAAATGCTGGTACGTGCGGTCAAAACTGAGGGAGAACATCTGAAAGCAATTGATGCCACTGCAGGTATGGGAGAGGATGGTTTCCTTCTTGCAGCATATGGCTATGAGGTGACATTATACGAACAGAATCCGGTGATCGCCGCACTTTTGAAGGATGCGCTCCGGCGTGCCAGAAAGCATCCCGTATTAAAAGACATTGCTTCCAGAATGAAACTGGTGGAGGGTGACAGTGTGTCATGTATGGAGAAACTTATGGATCCGGTAGATGTGATCTATCTTGATCCCATGTTCCCGAAGAGACAGAAATCCGGTCTGATAAATAAAAAACTTCAGCTGATCCAGAAACTTGAACCTCCATGTTCTGAGGAAAAAGATCTTTTTGATGCAGCTATCAAAGCCGGACCTTCCAGAATTATCGTAAAACGTCCTCTTAAGAGCGTCTGTCTTGATGGAAGAGAGCCTTCTTATATATTAAAAGGAAAAGCAATACGATATGACTGTTATGTGATGTAGAAGGTTTATCAGCACATTGCAGCAGCCCTTTATTTTTGAGGGCTGCTGCAATGTATTTTTTTCCATTCCCGGATAAATTCCATTTGTTCCTGATCGGAGATTTCCTGGGAGGCAGCGTCATTTCCGGCAGCTACACAGCAGAGCAGGACGAAGGTCTGAAAGAGTAAAAATACCAGTATCAATAATAATGCAGTCATAATTTGTCTCCTTAATATTATGCAGATGGTTACAGTTATTTTATGAAATTGCTATAAGGATATTTTTCGGGATTTCTGTAACAGATTCTGTATATGCCTGTTGTTTTGCATATCAGAAGTATCTGCATATCATGGAAGCTTTATACATTTTATTTACAGAAAAACGGAGATATGACAGGAGAAACTGTCGGACACAAAAATATAATCTTCCGAATAATTTAAAGTAAGACGCAAACGTTCATTGTCTTTGCAGCGACCTGATGAATAGTTGCGGTAAGATTTCATTATCCAGATGATTCGGAGGATTTTTTATGAAGAATTCAGATGATTCCGGATATACAGGAAAGCACGTGGGTGTGTGTGTTCTGGATACCGGGATTTTTCCTCATATAGATTTTACAGGGAGAATACTTGCGTTTCAAGATTTCATCGGACATCGTATCAGACCTTATGATGATAATTCTCATGGAACCCATGTATGTGGGATCATTGGCGGTGACGGAAGGGCTTCGGAAGGACGGATCAGAGGAATTGCCCCCGGGTGTAGCCTGATAGTTCTGAAGGTGCTCGACAGAACGGGAAATGGCAGGAAAGAAGATGTTTTACAGGCTTTTCGCTGGATTCTGGAGAATAAGAGATATTATGGGATACGTGTAGTGAATATCTCGGTGGGAACAACCTGCAGGAGAGCAGAAGATCACAGAGTTCTGATTGCGGGTGTGGAACAACTTTGGGATGCAGGTCTGGTGGTAGTTGCTGCGGCAGGAAATCAGGGACCGAAGGCAGGAAGTGTGACAGCACCGGGAAGCAGCCGGAAGATTATCACAGTAGGCTCCAGCGATCTGCTTACAGGACGGACTGCCATATCCGGCAGGGGACCTACATTTGAGTGTGTTTGTAAACCGGATCTGGTTGCACCTGGGAATCATGTTCTTGCCTGTGCACCGGGGGCAGATAACGGATATGGAGTGAAGAGTGGTACTTCTATGTCTACACCTCTGGTTGCAGGGGCAGCAGCATTGATGCTTGAGAAGAATCCGGAGCTGACTAATGTTCAGATCAAGATGAAATTGAAAGAAAGTGCCAGGGATATGGGATTGCCAAAGAATCAGCAGGGATGGGGAGAACTGGATCTGGAACGCTTTATGGAACTGTGATCAGTAATCTTTTATTTCACAAAATTATTGCTTTAGAGCGTGTCTGAAAAAGGCTTTCTGCAAGATGTGCGTCACAATTTGTGGGATATTTTGCCCGGATGAGGGCGCCGTAGCGGGCTACGGCAACTGAATGCGGGTGAAATATCCCGCAAAGTGGGGCGTACAGATTGCGGGAATGATTTTTCAGACACGCTCTAGTGTATAAAAGCATTGACGAACGGTCTGTTTTCGGCTATCATGATAGTTAACTGGATGAGAGCCAAAGAGGAGGATTAACATGAAAAAAATTCAGATGCAGACACCACTTGTGGAGATGGATGGAGATGAGATGACCAGAATTCTCTGGAAAATAATCAAAGATGAGCTTCTTCTTCCGTATATTGATTTGAACACTGAGTATTATGACCTTGGTCTGGAATACAGAAATGAAACGGATGATCAGGTAACTGTTGATGCAGCAGAGGCTACAAAGAAGTACGGCGTTGCAGTGAAATGTGCCACTATCACTCCTAATAAGGCAAGAATGGAAGAGTATACCTTAAAGAAAATGTACAAGAGTCCTAACGGAACGATTCGTGCAATTCTCGACGGAACTGTTTTTCGTGCCCCAATCGTAGTGAAGGGTATTGAACCATGTGTTAAGAACTGGAAGAAACCGATCACCATCGCACGTCATGCCTATGGTGATGTGTATAAGAACACAGAGATGTATATTGACGGCCCCGGAGATGCTTATCTGGTATTTGAAGGTGCAGACGGACAGCAGAGAAAAGAGCTGATCCATCATTATGAGGGACCGGGTGTGCTTCAGGGTATGCACAATCTGGATGATTCTATCACAAGTTTTGCAAGATGCTGTTTTAATTATGCACTGGATACAAAACAGAACCTGTGGCTTGGCGGCAAGGATACGATCTCCAAGATTTATGACGGACGTTTTAAGGAAATCTTTGCAACTATTTATGAAGATGAGTTTAAGGAGAAATTCGAGGCAGCAGGCATTGAATATTTCTACAGCCTGATCGATGATATCGTAGCTCGTGTCATGAAGGCTGAAGGCGGATTTATCTGGGCCTGCAAGAACTATGATGGAGATGTTATGAGCGATATGGTTTCTTCAGCATTTGGTTCTCTGGCTATGATGACATCTGTACTGGTATCTCCACAGGGATATTACGAATATGAAGCTGCTCATGGAACTGTACAGAGACATTATTATCGCTATCTGAAAGGTGAGGAGACATCTACTAACTCTGTAGCAACTATTTTTGCATGGACCGGAGCTCTGAGAAAAAGAGGTGAGCTGGACGACAATAAAGAATTGATGGAATTTGCTGATAAACTGGAGAAGGCGACTCTGGAGACGATTGAAAGCGGTAAGATGACAAAAGACCTTGCGCTGATCACTTCTCTTGAGGATGTGACAGTACTGAACAGTAAAGATTTCATCCTTGCCATCAGAGAGAGACTGGATGAAATTTTATAATGTCAGAAATTATCCGGTAATGTTTCTATAACATTATAAAGTTCTCCGGGCAGGATCACACTGCAGCGGAGAAACCTGTAAAAAGTTATAAACTGCGAAAATGGGAAGAACCTGCATTATGCAAGTTCTTCCCATTTTTCATATAATCCTTCTAATTCTTCGGTAATGGTGGCTTTCTCTTTGCTGAGTTTCGCACATTCTGCCACATTTGTGCAGATATCCGGGAGAATCATGGTTTCGTCGATCTCTTTATCTCTGGTCTCAAGTTCTTCAATGCGGGCTTCTACTTTTTTTAGTTCATTCTCTCGTTTTCGCTGGCGGGCCTGTTCTTCTTTCTGCTGCTGCCAGGAAAGCTTGTTATCAGAAGCCTGCTTTGCTTCTGTCACAGCCTGAGCGGCAGCCGGAGCATATTTTTCCGTCAGCTCTTCTTTTTTCTCCAGATAATAGTCGTAATCTCCGATATAATTTACAATTGCCTGATTGGTCAGATCCAGGATCCGGGTAGCTGTCTGGTTGATGAAGTAACGGTCGTGGGAAACATAGAATACTGTTCCTGTGTAACTGTTCAATGCCTCTTCAAGAATCTCTTTTGAAGCGATATCCAGATGGTTGGTGGGCTCATCGAGGATAAGAAAGTTTGCTTCGGACAGCATCAGCTTGGCGAGGGAAACACGACCTCTTTCTCCGCCGGACAGAGCGGAGATCAGTTTGAATACGTCATCCCCTGTGAAAAGGAATGCTGCCAGCATATTTCGAATTTCTGTTTCCGTAAGTGTGGGATAAGCATCTGAGATTTCCTCAAAAATAGTTTTCTCCATATGAAGAACATGGTGTTCCTGGTCATAGTAGCCAATCTGTACCTTGGAACCAAGAGTAAATCTGCCGCTGTCTGCATCGATCAGCCCATTGATGATCTTTAACATGGTGGTTTTGCCTGTGCCGTTATTGCCAATCAGGGCTACACGTTCTCCACGTTTGATCTCAAAGGAGATGTCACTGAAAAGTGTCTGTCCGGGAAAAGATTTGGAAAGACTTTCCACAGTAAGGACATCGTTTCCGCTGACAAATCTTGGTTCCAGGGAAATGCGCATCTGATTCTGAATCTCCTGTGGTTTATCAATGCGCTGGACTTTATCCAGCATTTTCTCGCGGCTTTCCGCACGTTTGATGGATTTCTCGCGGTTAAAGGATTTCAGCTTGGCAATGACTGCTTCCTGATGTTTGATATCCCGCTGCTGGTTCAGGTAGGCTTTGTACTGGGCGTCACGCAGCTGGGCTTTTTTCAGGGCATAGGCAGAATAGTTGCCACTGTACATACGCATATTTCCTGCTTCGATTTCCACAACTTTTGTTACGACTTTGTCAAGAAAGTAACGGTCGTGGGATACGATAAATACAGCACCCGGGTAATTCAGAAGATAGGTTTCCAGCCAGGAAATACTCTCCATATCCAGATGGTTGGTAGGCTCATCCAGAAGAAGAATGTCAGGGCTGGCAAGAAGCAGTTTACCCAGAGCTACGCGGGTTTTCTGGCCGCCTGAAAGAGTTTCTATCTGGCGTTCGAAATCTTCTTCTGTGAAACCAAGACCTTTTAATACACCCATGATCTCACTTTTGTAAGCGTAACCATTTTCCAGTTCAAACTGGTGACTCAGTCTTGTGTAAGTATTCATCAGGCTGTCCAGAGCATCTCCGGTGGTGGTTTTCATTTCCTGTTCCAGAGAGCGCAGACGGTTCTCCATATCAATAATGTGCTGTTTGGTGGAAATCAGTTCTTCGTAAATGGTATGATGGCCATGAATGTCCTGATACTGGGCAAGGTAGCCGATATTTTTATCTTTGGCAAGTACCACGTTTCCTGAATCCGGGGAGAGCTCATGCATAATGATTCGCAGCAGAGTCGTCTTGCCTGCACCGTTATTGCCGATGAGAGCTGCCTTTTCGCGGTCTTCTATATGGAAACTGGCATCCTTGAGAATGATTTTTTCGCCAAAGGATTTACAGATATTCTGACATGATAAAATCATAGGAATTCCTCCGTTTGTAATTTGTCCGCGTACTATTATAATCGAAAATGCCTGTTTTTGAAAGCATTTTAAGAGATTTTGTCCAGAGAAAAGAAAGCACCGGATGGATGCATGGAAGAAAATATGATATTCCGGGGAATTTTTCAGAATGAAATTGATAAAAAAATACAGAAATATTTGGTCAAAAAGTACAAATTTAATTTGACAATAAAATAACATCTGGGTATAATTGACATAGGTGCGAGCTGTGAAATCAGCATAGCTGATTTCCCCTAGCGAGTGGAAGAAATTCTGTAAGCTTTGGTAAGCTGATAATCATACAATAGGAAAAATCCTATCAGGTAAGGTCTAGCCAACCGCCTGTACCGAGTCCTTGGAACCGAAATGGTAACATTAGGTTTAAGCGTAGGACAGGGAGCAACAGAGCCGAAACGAAAGTGAAGTGATTGAGCTGGGAAATTAGTATGAGGTTGGAAATGGTCGATGTGTTCTATGCCACAGCAGACAATACTGTTATAACCGATAAGGCAAGGATATAATGGCATTCCCCCAGTCTGAGAACTTGGCGAGGTTGATGATAAGTATGTTATCGGAACAGCTGAGATCCTGTCATTTCCTTAAAAAAGGTATGGAAACCAAAACAAAGAAATGCGTTAGGGATTCAAATGAATGGCAGGAAGTCCGACACAGCCATATTATCGCAGAAGTCTGTGAAAGCAGATGGAGAAAAGGGCTGTGCACTTTATAGCTTCAAGAACAAAGAACTATGCAGACAAAAGAGAGCTGATGAACATGGTGAATGAGTTACTTGGAATACAGTATAATATTGCAAAAGCAAACAGAACCGACAGAAAGGTTCAGAATCTTGCAGCCTACATCAATGCGGATACGCTGAGAGCAATCCATAAGACTATGGACAGAAAGAAAGCGTATGGGATTGATAAGGTGACAAAAGAGGATTACGAAAAGAATCTGGAAGAAAATCTCGCAAATCTTGTGAAAAGGATGAAAAACGGAAGCTATCGCCCGAATCCAACAAGGCGTGTTTATATTCCGAAGGAAACAAAAGGCAAAATGAGACCGCTTGGAATCTCCTGTTATGAAGATAAACTGGTGGAAAATGCGATTGCACAGATACTGGAGCAGATTTATGAACCGAAGTTTTATAATGAGAGCTTTGGATTCCGCCCGAACAGGAACTGCCATCAGGCAGTAAGGGAAATCATAGAGATGGTGCAGTATCGAAAGACAAACTATGTGGTAGAAGCAGACATTAAAGGTTTCTTTGATAATGTAGACCATGAATGGCTGATGAAGATGTTGGCACATGATATAGCAGACCGGAAATTCCTTGAGATCATAGAGAAATTCCTGAAAGCCGGAGTCATGGAAAATGGCAAATATCTCGACAGCGAACGGGGAACCCCACAGGGAAATGGAGCAAGTCCGATACTTGCAAATATATATCTGCATTATGTATTGGATAACTGGTTTGATGTAATTGTGAAGAGACAGTGTAAAGGAGAGTGTTATCTTATCCGATACTGTGATGATTTTGTCTGTTGTTTTCAGAACCAGTATGAAGCAAAAATATTTAAGCAGAGGCTGGAAGAACGCTTTGCAAAATACGGATTGGAACTGGCAGGAGAAAAGACGAAGATATTGGAATTCGGGAGGTTTGCCAGGCACAACAGAAAAGCAAGAGGAGAGAGAAAACCAGATACCCTTGACTTTCTTGGTTTCACATTTTATTGCGGAATGGACGGAAAGAGAGAGTTTTTCCGTTGTAGGGTAAAGACCAGCAAGAAGAAATTTCGCAGTAAGATAAAAGCAATGAAAGAATGGATAAAGGCACATCGAGCAATGCCATTGGAACTGATATTTAAAACAGTGAATGCAAAATTGCGGGGACATTATCAGTATTATGGAGTGACCGACAATACAAGGGAAGTGAAGAATTTCCTAGTACAGACAAAATGGTTATTGTATAAATGGCTGAATCGGAGAAGCCAGAAAAGAAGTTATACGTCGGATACTTTCTTTAATGGACTGCTTCGAACATTCCCATTGTTAGAACCAAGTATTAAGGTAAGTTTGTTTTATAGATAAAGTATGAAATATAAAGTGAAAAGCCGTATGCGTTAATAGCGCACGTACGGTTTTGCGTAGGGGTATGGGGAGTAATCCCCATATCTACTAGAGATAAGCTAAGGAGGGAAAATTTGTGGAAGCTAAGGAAATTTCGAAAGCGGTAATCAAGCGTTTGCCGCGGTACTACCGCTACCTCGGTGAATTGATGGAGGAGAATGTAGAGCGTATATCTTCAAATGATCTTAGCAAGAAGATGCATGTGACGGCTTCCCAGATTCGTCAGGACTTAAATAATTTCGGTGGTTTTGGTCAGCAGGGTTACGGCTATAATGTACGCTATTTGTATACAGAAATCGGTAAGATCCTTGGGCTGGATACTGTACATCCGATGATTATTCTGGGTGCCGGTAATCTGGGACAGGCATTGGCCAATTATGTGGATTTTGAAAAGCGCGGATTTAAGCTGGTTGGTATTTTTGACGTCAATCCTGTACTTGAGGGGATTGCAGTTCGTGGAATTGAGATTCAGATGTTGAGCGATCTTCCTTTGTTTCTGAAGGAGAATGAGGTTGAGATCGCGATCCTGACTCTTCCTAAAAACAAAGCCAAAGAGATGGCAAAGATTTTAATTGATAATGGAATTAAGGCAATCTGGAATTTTGCACATATTGATCTGGATGCCCCGGAGGATGTAATGGTAGAGAACGTACATCTTTCAGAGAGTCTTATGACTTTGTCCTATAACCTGAGTGAGTACAGAAAGGAACATGAAGGGATGTAAGGGATAACTGTGAAACACAAGGCTGTGGTCATCTGATCACAGCTTTTCTCTTGTATGTAAATGTGTTATTGTAAACAGGAGGTGAACAGATGAGAGAGATTGTAACTGCTGTTGAGATGAAAGAACTGGATCATAATACGATTCAGAAAGCCGGGATATCGTCTCCGGTACTTATGGAGAGGGCGGCATTAAAGACGGTTGAGGAGATTGTACAGAGATTAAAGAATAAAGAAAAAGAGAAAATCCTTGTGGTCTGCGGAACCGGCAACAATGGCGGAGACGGATTGGCGATTGCCAGACTGCTTCAGTTGAGAGGAGTCAGAACCTGGTATTATATTGCGGGTAAGGAAGAGAAAATGACTGCTGAAACTGCCGGACAGCTTAAAACAGCAGAATATTATCAGGTGCCCCGGGTGCATAACCTGGATCTGGATGAATATACTACTATAGTAGATGCCATCTTTGGGGTTGGACTGAGCAGACCTGTAGAGGGAAAATATGCAGAGCTTATCAGTACAATGAACCGGGCATCTGCGTATAAAGTAGCTGTGGATATTCCATCCGGGATTGACTCAGATACCGGATTTGAGAAGGGGATTGCATTCCGGGCAGATCTTACGGTTACCTTTGCTTTTCGCAAAAGAGGGCTGTGTTTTTATCCCGGACGCATGTATGGCGGTGAGATCGTTGTTACGGATATCGGAATCTATTCCATACCCGGAAAGAAAATCTGTATGCATCATCTGGAACGTGAAGATTTGAAAATGCTTCCGGAGAGAGTTCCCTATGGAAATAAAGGAACCTTCGGCAAGGTTCTTCTTATAGCTGGCAGCGAAGGAATGTGCGGAGCTGCATATCTGAGTGCAGCAGCTGCTCTGAAAAGCTCTGCGGGAATGGTGAGAATTCAGACCGTGGAGGCCAACAGGATTCCGTTGCAGACACTGTTGCCGGAAGCCATGATCACCTGTGATTTTGATGAGAAAAAAAACCAGGCAATGCTTGACTGGTGTGATGTGCTTGTGATAGGACCGGGTCTTGGAACCGGAGCGCAGAGCAGGGAAAGAGCTCAGTGGTTCCTGGCGAAGGCAGCTGAGTGTAAAAAAACAGTAATTCTGGATGCAGATGGCCTGAATCTTCTGTCAGTCCATGACAACTGGAAGTGTTTTATCGGGGAACATGTGATCCTGACACCTCATATTGGTGAGATGAGTCGTCTGTGCGGAAAAGAAATCGGTAAGATCCAGGATTGTCTGGCACAGACCGCAGCTGATTATGCAAAGGAGTCTGGAGCGGTTTGCGTTCTGAAGGATGCCTGTACTGTGGTGGCAGATGCTTTTGGAGATATGTATTTGAACATTTCGGGTAATGCAGGAATGGCTACAGCGGGAAGTGGAGATGTGTTAAGCGGTGTGCTTGCCGGTATACAGTGTATGTATCTGGCAGCAGAAAAGAAATTTTCTCCTGTTATGCTGGCTGCACTTGGTGTATATGTGCATGGGCTGGCAGGTGATCTGGCTGCTGAAACAGTAGGGCAGCGAGGGATGACCGCAGGAGATATCATCTGTTTTCTGCCGGAAATACTAAGATAGAATATTCATTTTGAGGCAGTAAATCTGTGAAACAATTTGCAGATATTAACATGAAAAAATAACAGAGGAAAATTATTATGAAGAAAGATAGCAGAGTAAAAGCAGTCATTTCACTGGATGCAGTAGAACATAATTTCCGGGAAATGAGAAAAAATATTGCAGAAGAGACAAGGATGATCGCAGTCATAAAGGCTGACGCTTATGGACATGGCGCGGTGCCGGTTGCACATCTCATTGAGGATTATGATTATATCTGGGGATTTGCGGCTGCAACTGCGGAAGAAGCGATTCATCTGCGAGAAGCCGGGATTACAAAACCAATCCTGATCCTTGGAATTGTTTTTGATGAATATTTTCCGGAACTTGTCCGTTATGAGATTCGTCCTGCAGTGTGCGAATATGAGGAGGCAAGGAAACTTTCAGACGAAGCGGTTCTGCAGAAAAAAACTGTACATATTCATATTGCTCTGGACACAGGAATGACCAGGATCGGTTTTGCGGATACACAGGAAAATGTAGAGGAAATTAAAAAAATTTCAGAACTTCCAAATCTTGAGATTGAGGGTATGTTTACTCATTTTGCAAGAGCAGATGAGTATGACAGAAGTCCGGCTATGGTACAATTGGAGCGGTATCTGGATTTTTCAAGACGCGTAGAAGAGGCAGGAGTGGAAATTCCTCTGCATCACTGTTCTAACAGTGCGGGCATCATACGTATGCCGGAAGCAAATCTGAATATTGTCCGCGCCGGAATCACAATTTATGGAATTTATCCTTCTTCTGAGGTGGAGAGAGATATTGTAAAGCTTGAGCCGGTTATGGAACTTAAGAGTCATGTGACTTATGTGAAGGACGTTCCTGCCGGAGCAGCGATCAGCTACGGCGGTACTTATGTGGCTGACAGGAAGCTTCGTGTGGCAACTGTTCCGGTAGGCTATGCAGACGGCTATTCCAGGCAGCTTTCCAATAAAGGCTGGGTTCTGATACATGGACAAAAGGCTCCGATCCTTGGTAGAGTCTGTATGGACCAGTTTATGGTAGATGTGACTGAGATTGGTGATGTGAAGAAGGGCGATGAGGTAACACTGATCGGCAGAGACGGGGATGAGTTTATCGGTATTGAGGAGATTGGTGATCTCTGTGGCAGATTTTCCTATGAGTTTGCCTGTGATATCAGCCCGCGTGTGCCGAGAGTCTATATTAAAAACGGGAAAGAAATATAATGTTACTGTTTGCTGAATAGAGACGAAGTGAGCGATAACTGATTTTTATATACCACGCATGTATACACAAGAAAAAGGTGGAAATACTTTATCTTAACCGGACAGGAAATATCCGGCTGATAACAAGGTTTCTTCTTATGGCAATGTTGTAAATTGAAACCGGAAAGAATCGGAGTGTGAATTGTGTGGTAATTAAAAGAGGGGATATATTTTATGCTGATCTTCGCCCTGTAGTGGGGAGTGAACAGGGTGGAATCCGGCCGGTTCTGATCATTCAGAATAACGTAGGTAACCGGCACAGCCCTACAGTGATCTGTGCTGCTATTACATCAAAAATGAACAAGGCTAAGCTTCCTACACATATTGAGATCAATGCGGAACTCTATGGGATTGAAAAAGATTCTGTGATTTTGCTGGAACAGCTTCGTACTATAGATAAAAGAAGATTAAAAGATAAGGTCTGTCATCTGGATGATGCGATGCTGGATAAGGTGAATCATGCACTTGAGATCAGCCTGGAGCTTACGTTCTGATTTTACTTTTTAAGGGATATATCATCTGATCCGGTATTACGATTTTTTGGCTTGCATGTCTCGGATAGTAGTGCGTGAACAATAAATGAACAGTAATTTTTGGTATCTCTGTCCGGTCAGTATCTTGACGATTAATGGAGAAAGTGATATATTTTACCAGTAATTACGCATATTCAATAAGGAGGAGACTGAATAATATAATGGAAGATGGCAGTAGTATGCCCCTCTGGGGCTTATTTGTTTTACTGTTACTGTTGTGGCTGAATGGAATCTTTTACGGGTTTGCCGCAGCGCTGAGAAACATAAGTGAGAATGATACACAGAAGAAAGCAGAGGAAGGCGATAAAAAAGCACAGATGCTGATGGCTCTGATCGACAAACCGGCGCAGTTTGTCAATGCAATTCCGCTGATCGTAATGGCATGTGGTATTTGTTTTGGTACTTTTCTGGTCCCATATGCTGTGGATGCATTTTATCCATACATAAAGCATGTGCCTGCACTGATCCTGGTAATGGCATTGTGCGTGATTTTTCTTGCTGCAATCGGTATTCTGGCTTTTCGGCGGGTTGGTACTTATCATCCTGAAGCTTATGCATATAAGTATCTGAACCTGGTACATTTCTGGCTGAATCTGTTAAAGCCTTTTACTGTATCTGTCACCTGGATCGCCAGACTGGCAGCAGTGCCTTTTGGTGTGGAGATAAACCGTACAGAAAAGTCTGTCACAGAAGAGGAAATCATTTCCATTGTAGATGAAGCTCATGAACAGGGCGTCATCCAGGAGAATGAGGCGGAAATGATCCAGAATATCATATCTTTTAATGAGACAGAAGCCCATGATATCATGACTCACAGAAAGAATGTGGTGGCCTTTGACGAGGAGATATTGCTCAAGAACATGATTGACACTATGCTGGAAGAGGGGAATTCCCGTTATCCGGTATATGAGGAGAATATTGACAATATCAAAGGAATTGTCCATTATAAAGATGCGCTTAAGTTTATGACACAGAATCCCTGGGCGAAGTTCAAACCGTTGAAGGAACTGCCCGGAATTATCCGTCAGGCATCCCTGATTCCTGAAACAAGGGGGATTGGAGATCTTTTTCATACTATGCAGGCCAGAAAGATCCATATGGCAATTGTTGTGGATGAATATGGCCAGACAGCCGGGATCGTTACCATGGAGGATATTCTGGAGGAGATTGTCGGAGATATTCTGGATGAATATGATGAGGATGAAATTACGATCCGCGCACAGAAAGATAACAGTCTGATCATTGACGGGCTTGCTTATCTGGAGGATGTGGAAGAAGAGTTGGATGCAGATTTTGGGGATACAGAGTTTGAAACACTGAACGGTTATCTGACCAATATTCTGGGACATATTCCTACAGATAAGGATGTTGATACAAGCATAAAAGCGATTGGATACTGTTTTACGATCTTGTCTATTGGTAATAAAACCATTGGCAAGGTTAAGGTGGAGCGGGATAATAATGTTGCTGTATAAACAGCAGCAGATAAAAATAATTAACAAAAGGAGAAAGAAAGATGTCAGGACATTCAAAATTTGCAAACATTAAGCATAAGAAAGAGAAAAACGATGCAAAAAAAGGTAAGATTTTTACAGTAATCGGACGTGAGCTGGTTATGGCTGTCAAAGCAGGCGGTCCGGATCCGAATAATAACAGCAAACTTCGTGATGTAATTGCCAAAGCGAAAGCAAACAATATGCCAAACGATACAATTGAACGTGGTATCAAAAAAGCAGCAGGTGCTGATTCCGCAGATAACTACGAGAAAGCTGTATATGAAGGATATGGTCCGAACGGTGTTGCTATCATTGTTGAGACTCTGACAGACAACAAGAACCGTACAGCAGGTAATGTACGTAATGCATTTACAAAGGGTAACGGAAGCATCGGAACTCAGGGATGTGTATCCTATATGTTTGATCAGAAAGGTCAGATCATTATTGACAAAGAAGAGTGTGAGATGGATGCAGACGAGATTATGATGCTTGCTCTGGATGCCGGTGCTGAGGACTTCAGCGAGGAAGAGGACAGTTATGAGATTCTCACTGCTCCGGATGATTTCAGTGCAGTTCGCGAAGCTCTGGAAAAAGCAGGTCTGCCTATTGCAGAAGCACAGGTTGCCATGATTCCTCAGACTTATGTGGAGCTTACAGATGAGCAGGCACTCAAGGATCTTCAGAGAACTCTGGATCTTCTGGATGATGACGATGATGTCACAGATTACTGGACAAACTGGGATGAGCAGTAAAATACCGCAGGTATATTGAGACTGCCTGTTTTGGGTTATTGCTGTCGGACATGTATAGTTTATAAAAGAAACACACATAATACCTCCATAGAGAAAATGGAGGTATTTTTATGTCTGAAAACAGATATGGAGAAAAAAGAGAAGAGTCTGAAACAGGGATGAAGCTGCAAAACTGTGAGACACAGGAGTCAGAAAATAAAGTTCAGGAAAGTACCAATGAGCAGATCAAAGATATGGGACAGGTGGTTTTAAACAGCAATTCCCGAAAACACAAGGTAGAGCTTCTGACCATCATTGGTGAGGTGGAAGGTCATGAGTCTGCACCCTCCCATTCCAAAACTACAAAATATGAGCATGTACTTCCAAAGCTTGCCATCATTGAGGATGATGAAGAAATAGAAGGCTTGCTGATCCTTTTAAACACAGTGGGAGGAGATGTGGAGGCTGGGCTTGCCATTGCAGAGATGATTGCCTCATTAAGTATACCAACAGTGTCACTGGTTCTGGGCGGCGGACATTCTATCGGAGTTCCGATGGCCGTATCTGCGGACTATTCTTTCGCAGTACCAAGTGCTACGATGGTGATCCATCCGGTACGTTCCAATGGTATGTTTATCGGAGTGGCTCAGACTTACCGGAATATGGAGAAAATTCAGGACCGTATCACTACATTTATTTCCGAACACTCCAGAGCATCTCAGAAACGTCTGGAAGAGCTGATGCTTGATACTTCTCAGCTGGTAAAAGATGTAGGAACCATGCTGGAAGGAAAAGAGGCAGTAAAAGAAGGGCTGATCGATGAGGTTGGCGGTATTAAGGAAGCGTTGGCAAAATTATATGAAATGATAGAAAAAGAGTGTTAAAAGTGAAAAAAATCTTATATATGCTACAAATCAACCCTTGCCATATGTCAGATTTTGGCGTATTATTAATAGAGGTTTATTATTTGCGAGGAGGAAAACCATGTATAAGATTTTAAAAGCTGAAACACTGGCAGCTAAGATCCATCTTATGGTTGTACACGCACCGCGTGTTGCAAGCCATTGTCAGCCAGGACAATTTATTATCGTTAAGTTAGATGAGAAGGGTGAGAGAATCCCTCTTACTATCTGTGATTATGATCGTGAAGAGGGTACGGTCACAATCGTATTCCAGGAGATTGGTGTATCTACCATCAAGATGGCAGAATTAAAAGCAGGAGATGCATTCCGCGATTTCGTAGGACCTCTTGGATGTCCTTCTGAATTTGTTGAGGAAGATATCGAAGAATTAAAGAAAAAGAAAATG
>ENA-OPTB01000224-OPTB01000224.1-human-gut-metagenome-genome-assembly--contig:-NODE-224-length-58157-cov-7.082510_pt1 | contig 58157 bp, 48 predicted proteins | sample MGYA00241810_ERZ501911 | MGnify/ENA primary metagenome ERZ501911 (study PRJEB25962, sample SAMEA2042304) | human gut metagenome | biome: human gut; feature: human-associated habitat; material: faeces... | reverse complement strand
TAACTCAATTCTATCACTATATCTTTCCGCATTTCACTTTTTTGTAGTAACTTTGTCCCACAAAGTATTCACAGAAAGAAAATGAATCATATATGAACTTCAGCGAACAATGTTTCCGCATTTTTGAGCAAGCTACGGAGGCTTATCATGTAACTGACAATGTAGATGCTACAGTGCATAATCCCTATGCGGTAAAGAGCATCGAGTTTTATCTTTATCTTAAGAACTGGATCGATGCCGTACAATGGCATTTGGAGGACATTATCCGGAATCCGGAGATCGACCCGGTGGAAGCGCTGGCTATCAAACGCCGCATCGACAAGTCGAATCAAGATCGTACGGATTTGGTAGAGTTGATCGATAGTTTCTTTCTGGATAAATATAAGAACGTGAAAGTCTTGCCGGACGCTACGATCAATACGGAAAGCCCGGCTTGGGCGATCGACCGCCTGTCTATCCTTACCCTAAAGATCCATCATATGCGCGAGGAGGCGAGCCGTGCGGATGCCACTCCGGAGCATAAGGCCCGTTGCGAGCAAAAGCTGGCCGTATTGCTGGAGCAGAAGAAGGATTTGTCGATGGCTTTGGATCAATTGCTATCCGATATCCGTGACGGTAAGAAATACATGAAGGTCTACAAGCAAATGAAGATGTACAACGACCCGGCCTTGAATCCGGTGTTGTACGGTAAGAAATAATGGCAAATATATTAGTAATACGACTTTCGGCTATCGGGGACGTGGCGATGACCGTTCCCGTTATCTATTCCGCCGCCAAGGCGAATCCTACGGACTCGTTTACCGTGTTGACGCAAACGTTCTTGATCCCGGTCTTTATCAACCGCCCGAAGAACGTGAACGTGATCGGCATCAATACGAAGAGCACGGAGAAAACGTTGGCGGGGTTGCTTCGTTTTGCCTCTGCCTTGGTAAAATATGATTTCGACGTGGTTCTGGATTTGCATGACGTATTGCGGACCATGATCATCCGTACGCTGTTCCGCTTGAACGGCAGACGGGTGTTTGTCGTGGATAAGGCCCGGAAAGATCGTGCCCGGTTGACCGCTGCGAAGCATAAGCGATTTAAACAACTTCGCCCGGTGATCGAACGTTACGCGGATGTGTTCCGCGACGCCGGGCTTAATTATACAGAATCGTTCACCTCGCTTTACGAGACCTCTACCCCGGATATATCCGCCTTGGAACCCCTCGCGGGAACGAAGACGGGCAAATGGATCGGTATCGCCCCCTTCGCCAAGCACCGAGGAAAGATTTATCCGACCGGGGAGATGGAGATAGCCTTGGCCGAGCTTTCCGATCGAGAGGATCTTACGATCTTCCTGTTCGGTGGTCGTGGTTACGAGAAAGCGCTCTTGGAGCAATGGGCTTCTGACTACCCCCGGGTAAAAAGCGTGGCGGGCAAGTATTCCTTGGATCAGGAACTGGCCTTGATCAGCCGGTTGGATCTGTTGATTTGCATGGATTCCGCCAATATGCATTTCGCGTCCTTGGTCGGTACACGGGTGCTTTCCGTTTGGGGCGCTACCCATCCCTATGCCGGATTTTACGGATATCATCAAGACCCGGAAGATTGTATCCAGCTAGACTTACCTTGCCGTCCTTGTTCCGTATTCGGCCAAAAGTCCTGCCTGCGGAAGGATTGGGCGTGTATGAGACAGCTCAATCCGGATCTAATCATAAACAAGGTATTAACCTCTTTAAATGAAATGGTTTCGGATGAAGGAGGTCATTAACCCGGCGTACGGGCGATTCGAGGATTTTGTAAGGCGTGTACCTCGTATATTTTCGGAAGAGGGAAAAACGATTTATAAGGCGAGGAATGAGATCAAGGTTTTTGAGGTAGATGGCGTGGAACTGAATGTCAAGCGGTATAGAATCCCCCTCTTGATAAACCGTATTATTTATCGTTTCTTCCGTCCGCCCAAGGCCGTACGGGCCTATGAGTACGCTCTGCGATTGGTTGCCAAGGGGTTTGAGACTCCTGCCCCGATCGCTTATGTCCTTTTTCGGGAGAAAGGCCTTTTGGGATATAGTTATTTTATCAGTTTGCAATCCAGCTATAAGACATTGTATAAAGTCGGACAGCGTCCGGTAGAGGGGAACGAGGATATTTTTCGTGCGTTAGGCACTTATATGGCAGAGTTGCATGAGGCGGAGGTCTATCATGCCGATTTCTCTCCCGGAAATGTATTGTACGATCGTACGGAGGAAGGGGTTAAGTTCTCCTTGATCGATATAAACCGGATGTACTTCGGGCCTGTATCGCTAAAACGAGGATGCGCGAATTTCTCCCGCTTGTGGGGACGGGAAGCCGCTTTTCATTTAATGGCGGAGACCTATGCCGAGAGCCGGCATTTTGATAAAGCGGAATGCCTTCGTTGGATATTATACTATCGAAATCGTTTCTGGAAGAAATATGCATTGAACCATGAGATTGAATTTGAATTATAGACTTTTATGAAAACACAAATACTCCGGTTCTGTTTAGTCGTTAGTTGTCTTTTGGCCTATGTATCTCCGATTAAGGCGTTAGAATGGTGGGAAAAGGTAGAGTATCTGACTTACTCGCCCCGTTATTTTGGGCCGAATGCCTTTCCGATTCCCGAGTTGGTAGGAGGAAGCCTGTCCAGCCGTTGGGAAGTGGAGCTTCGGGGGGAATATCATAAGACGCGAGGCGATCAGACAAAAGATATCTTTACCCGTTTGTACATTCCTGTCGTAAAGGGGCGTGTAGGAGTGAATGTCAGTTGGGTATTCCAAGAATGGTATGAGATGTCGCCGGAAGTGCGGGATGAGCGTTATGCGGTAGAACTGAAATCCCCGATTGTTTGCCGGGGCGACGTGATCTTTAATTTTTATTTCCAAGCTCTCCGGAGCGAGAAGTGGATGGATATCGTGGTAAGCGCCAACCTGAAAACCGCCAGTGGCGGACGCTTGTGCGACGCTCGTTATACGGATGCGGCCTCTTATTGGTTCGACGCCAATCTGGGACGTACGTTGTGGAAGCGGAAAGATGTAAACGCTTCGATCCGTGTACAAGCTTTAGCGGGTTTTTATTGTTGGATGACGAACGATGTCGTTAATCGTCAGAACGACGCTTTTTGTTATGGGGCAGGTGTGTTAGGAACCTATCGGGGATTCTCGTTGGATTGCAATTATGCCGGTTTCCGGGGATATCGGGATAATGGGGATAAACCGATGATTCTACGGACAAAGCTAAATTATGAGCTTAAGAAAAATATCCTGTCCTTCCAATATAAACATGGAATGAAGGACCATCTTTATGATAGCTATTCATTAGCTTATATCCGTTGTTTCTGAATCCGTAAATAATCTATGCTTTCTTGATCGACCTGAATAACGTGGCGAAGCCGTCTGTATAAGCCTTTACGCTGAAATCTTGGATGATATGCTCACGTGAGGCCTTGGCGAACGCTTCCAATCGCTCCGGGTTATCGATAAGCGAGCGGATAGACGCCGCCATTTGTTGAGGAGAAGAAGGCGGCACTAACAATCCGGTGACTTTGTCTATGATTAAGTCTCTTGCTCCCGGTATGTCTGTTACGATACAAGGTACGGAACAAGCCATAGCCTCCCGCACGACTCTCGGGGAGGCATCCCGGTGCGAGGGAAGTATAAACAACTGGGACGTGACCAGAAAAGAGATGGCGTCGGAACGCTGTCCGAGAAAATGAATTTGTGCGCTTACCTTCGACTGTTGGGCTAATTGGAAATCATTTTCCCCATATTCTCCCACGATTGTAAGATGTACCCGTGGATCATCCAAGAGGATAAACGCATGAATCAAATCGGTCAAGCCTTTGAACGGCCTGTTCTTTGTCGCTCCGATATAGATGCAACGAAAGGCGTTGTCCGGAATATCGTCTGCTTGTTTGGGCGTACGGACTGCCTCCTTGATCCAATCGATATCAAAAGGCTTTGTGCTGGTCGTTAGTCTTTTTCGTGCGATGAATCGGGAGAGATATTCCTCGATATCTTTGGTCTCGCATACGACATGCTCCACGGCGGGATTTAATATGCCTAGATAATAGGTCGGATCGAACCGCTTCAATTTAGCCTGCGTACCTCGGTATGCGATATTCTTCGCCCGTGTGCCTATGGAGGCGAATAAAGCGTTTGATAAACCGGAACTACTCGGTGAGTAGATAAGGTCGATCCGATAAGTCTTGATGATTTCGCGCAGGGCACGAATAACGTTCCAGTTGAACTTCGAGGTAATGACCGGCAGATGCAAGGGGATACAATTCCCGTAGATCCTTTTCTCGGTGTACGATTGGGGAGAAGCGATATAGATGTTGAAGTCCTCAAGCTTGGACAATCCTTCCAGCATTTTGTAGGTCGCTATGTCGGCTTCTTTATAGACTAAAAGTATATTCATTGTGTATGGATAAAATGGATTTGCTAAGATCGTGAGATATTCTCGTATACTCGCATGAAATGAGCCGCTAATACGTCGGGCATGAATCGCCGTATATTCTCTCGTCCGCCGGAACGCATGGATTCGGCCAGCTTCGGCTCGTTCAATACGGACTCTATCAAGCCGCGCAGCTCTTGCTCGTTTCTCGGATCGGTATATAGAGCGGACGATCCGCCCGCCTCTTCCAGACAAGAACCGGTAGCCGCTATCACCGGAATACCGGCAAGCTGGGCTTCTAAGATCGGGATACCGAATCCTTCGAAAAACGAGGGATATACAAATAAGGTCGCCATCTGATAGAAAGCGGCTAATTCGTTAAAAGGTATATGAGTCAAGATACGGATGCGACCGGACAGGTTGTTTTCCCGGATATAGGTCTCTACCGTGTCCGTATAAGGCGTATGCTTACCGATAGCGATCACGGAGATATCTTCTTTCAGCTCTTTCAGGGCTTTTGCCAGAAGCAATAAATTCTTCCGTTCCTCGATGCTCCCTACATATAATATATAAGGCCCGTTTATCTGATATTTCTCGCGTACGGACGATTTCACGTCTTCTTGAACCACTTGTCCGAATATCGGGTCACAACCTTGGTAAACAACCTCGATCTTGCTTTCCGGAATGTGGAAGAAGTCCCGGATGTCTCGCATTGTCTGTCGGCTGATCGCTATGATCTTGTCCGAATGTAAACAAGCTTGCTTGAATTTGTAGGTATAGATGGAACGATCGATCGGTTTATAGAGCTGCGGATAACGCAAGAAGATCAAGTCATGTATCGTTACGACCGCTGGGATTCCGTTCTGTTTTAGATTCATAGGAATCTCATTACTCAAGCCATGAAACAGATCAACGTGCTCTTTCCGAAGCGTAGCCGTTAGGCCCGAGGTACGCCATAACGACGGAAATAGTTTATCGAACCTGCCTTCCGGATAATGGAATGAGACATTTGGACGCTCCTCGATCCGTTTCCGTAACGCCTCTTTACCCTTGCCCGGCGTATAGAGTTGATAGGTATGCTCCGGGAAAGAAGCGGACAAACTATTCACAACGAACCGGCTATAATTGCCCAGTCCGGTAGCGTTATGCGTAATCCGTTTTGCATCGAAAGCGATCTTCATAGGCTTGAATTCGATATATTGGGCAAATATACGATATAATTTTAATTACCTTTCTCTTATTTCCTTCCGAAATCCGCCGGGATCTCCCCCCATACGGATGTTTCCCATTTGAGGATTTGGGTGGTATAGGTATGGGTGTTCAACCATTTCTCGGCCCGCTCGATGAGGTCGAAGATCGGTTCGTTGATCGGTTTACGTTCTAATAGGGTTTTGCATTTCTTTTTCTTGACCCAGCTGATGGCGTTGCGGCTATCCGAATAGATCGGCAGGTCGCTTCCCTTTTGCTGTAGCAAGGCGAGGCCGTGTACCAAGGCGAGGAATTCCCCGACATTGTTCGTGCCCTCCTTCAGCGGGCCGATATGGAAGATCTCTTGCCCGGTAGCGGTATAAACGCCTCTGTACTCCATATCCCCGGGATTACCGCTACAGGCAGCGTCTACGGCAAGACTCTCATTGATGGGGTTCCCGATCGGGGCTTCCGGCGCGAGACGGGCCACGGCTTTCGGGGAAGAGGCGGTCTTTAGGTAATGGGTATAGCCGGCCTCGAAGGCTTTGGCGGCTTCCTCCCGGTTCTCGAAGGATTTATATTTGGCTCCCTCTTGTCCGTCTACCTGTGCCTTGCATTCCGCCCAGTTATCATAGATTCCCGGGTTCAAACCTTTCCATACGACATAAAACTTATTCTTGGCCATGGCTCTTACTCAAGATTTCTTGTGAGAATTGCGTATAGGTACCGAACGGCGCTCTTTTATCCTTGAAGAAACGGATCAAGGCGTCCAGCCTTCTTTCCATGCCGCAACCGGAATGGTTGGTCATGATAAACGGTAACTTTAGCTCTTTCCGATCACTTAAGGAGGTGAACTCCCACGGATGGAAATAGGTCAGGAAATAACCGTCCTCTTTCCAAGTCCAAAGCGCTAACTTACGGTACAAGGTGGCCGGAAGGTTATGGTAAGCCAGCCAAAACAGGGGGAAACGGACGATCGGGGTCACCGAGGCGGGCAGTTGCAATACGCCATCTTTCATGAAATAGGTGCGGGGTTGTCCCAGATGGTTATAACGGCCGGGAATACAAGTCGGGTTCAAGGACGAGTTGTATAAGTAACCGGCTTTATGTGCCTCTTCTTCTTCGACGGGCATCATGCGGGCCATACGGAAACCGTTCACCGGTTGTCCGGTCAGTTCCTCCAATGCCTCTTTGGACTTGCGTAGATCGGCGGTCTCGAACGACGAGTGATAAAAACCATGCGAAGCGATCTCATGTCCACCCTTTTGGATGTCCAAGATCAAATCCTTTGCGTGAAGGGCGAAGTTCGCCGTGCAAAAGAAAGTCGCTTTTACCCGGTGACGGGCCAGACATGCCAGTATCTTCCGGGTCCCTTCCACGGAAGTACGCATTTGTTCCTCGAACGGCAATTCCACGCCGTGTTCCAATGGAGCGTCAAACTCCTCGATATCAAAACTAAGTAATATCATGTATGTCAATTAATCTCTATGAAATAAGATGGATAAGAAGTTCAACGCTTCCCGCCGCAGGACCTTGAATCCCATATCGGATACCGCCAGTCCTTCTTTGATGTTCGCGTTGATTGTCTGTAAGTTTATCTCTTCCCGCCGACTTGCCTTATAGATAAATTCCGTATCGAATAGGAAGCTATTGATACGGGTAGTTAGGAATATCGCCTGTCCCGCTTGGCTGAATCCTTTCATGCCCCCTTGCGTATCCTTGATCTTGATCCGCAAGACCCATGTATTGCATATGTGGGACAGTTTGGATAGTATTTGCCGGAAAGGAGGTAGATTATCCTGATAACTTTTGCCGCGGGTAGCCACGACTACGTCCGCTCCTCCTAGCAACGCCTCGACCATCCTGCCGAACGAGTCGTTTGTATAAGGAAAATCGTAGTCCGTATAAATAATGTAAGGAGAGGTACATCGCTTTACCGCCTCTCGCAAGGCATATCCTTTTCCCCGGTTGGGCTTATAGTCCACGACGCAGACATCCGGTATCAATTGCCGGAGGCGGCCGATCGTCTCCGGCTCGTATCCCCGTCTCGAACCATCACTGACAATAAAAAGGTGGAAACGTACCGGGCTGAATAATCGCTCCACTTCGCGGAAATGGGTGGCTACTCGTTCCTCCCAGCCCGAAGGCGGGTTGTAACAAGGTAATACCAAATCTATGTCTGCTCGTGCGCTCATTCCACTTATACCTTTACCGGATTATAACTCCTCGTACACATCTCAAATGTCAGCTTTAGCCAGATCAGCATACAAGGCAACGCTTTTAACGCATACGGGTATACATAATGCACTCGTATGTATTTCGGGAAAAGATCGGACGGAGACATGCTGGTCAATATAAAGGCGAAGACCATCAAGACAATATCCAATGTCGAACGTTTCCACGGTACAGCTGTATACCAAATAGCGACTCCGATAAACGCTATGATATAGGTACTGGACTCGCTACCCGTGCTGAACAGTACGACAAACATCAACACCGAGGCCAATAACGTTTTCCGGAAAGCCTCATATTTATATTGACTGATGCGTAGATAAGGCAGGCCGAATACTATTAATCCCCCTATTATCAGATAAATGTCCGAGTAACTGACCGATCCCGATATCTTACGAACCATTCCCAAGAAGGAAATGTTCTGCATGAGCGCAAATAAGTTCTCCGAATTTTTTCCGGATAAGTCCTCGAACCAACCGGTATATTGGGACATTATATAATCCGGCCCGGACAATATCATCGGGGCTACGACCATGATGACCGCCCATCCTACGCAAGATAGGCTAAACTTCATCTTATGGCGAGAGAAAAAGAAGAATGCCAATCCCGTGATCCCATACAATTTAGTAAAGGTACCCAACATGATCACGAAAGCGGCCCATACGTCTTTCTCTTTCTCTATCAATGCGTAGGCGAGGACAATGATAGCGGCGATACTGATATTAAATTGCGACATGAAAAGCGAGGTAAGCAACTCGTGGGCACAGAACCAATAGATAAAGATACGTTCCCGCTTGATCCCCGGCAGCATCTTGACCGCCCAGAATAAGAAAAGGCTTTGCGCCACCGACCAAGTGAGCAGTCCTAACCATAACGGTGTAATGGCGAACGGAGCCACTACCAAGCTAAATACCGGCCCGTAGTGAAAAATGTCGTTGTATTCTTCCGGATAGGCGGCATAGAGCGGCAATTCATTCAACGTATGCCAAAAGGATTGTCTGAAGATCGAGAAGTTGTTATATTTCCCGGGGAAATACTTGGTAATCCATGCGATAACCCCCAGCAATGTCCATAGCCCCATCAAGGTACTATATTTGCTGAAGAATGGTTTATGGATGATCGTATTGAATTTATCTATAAATTTCATCATCGAATCTCTATCTGTCTACGGGGCAAAATTACATAAAAACGGTGACTTTTATGCGAGTTAAATAAAAATACTATTTTTGCGTCCAAAACTGGTAAGAGATTATTTATGAATGAAATGTTGAGATACACGATCATTCGTGTCATTCTGTTTGTAATGGGAGGCTTTCTTGTTCTCGGATGTTCGGATGAAGATGATGTGGATAATAGTGGAGGAACGAGTAAATATGGTTTAATACGGATGGCGGAGGAGGATTATGATTCGTCGAATACTTCTTATATCCTTCGGGATGAGGAACCGGACGAGGTTCTTTTCGATTCGTCAAAGCGAAAATTCAAGGTGAATGAGCCTTTGCAGGTGTCAGTTACCGGGCAGAAGGAGTTGATGCTTCGTTTCTATTCTCCTAGAGCTATCCATAATGTGATTGTCTGGGCTACGGTTGAGGGTTGTGAGGATGAGGTACGGTTTGCGGAGTTTACTACGGTTTTACCTTTTCAGGAGTTTAAAATGAAGCTGCCTTTTCTAGAACGGGCGAAGGTTTATTATACACGTTCCGGCGAGGAGGTTACCATAGATGCCCATCCGGATATCGTGGCCGAGAATATAAGTTTGCGGGTTGAATGTGGAGATCCGGTCTATCAAGGAATGATAAACGTGAAACCTAAGTGGGATATTTGGTTTGGTAAATATTCTGGTTCGAACTGGGGCAACTTCAGGCCACATCTGGCTCGTGAGGCGGTTGCCCTTTCCTTGAATATGGCCGCGATGTTTTCTTCCTCGCTTTTTGATGAGGAACTGGAGAAGTGGCGCGGCAAGCTGATAAATAACGAGCAAATCGTGGATATAGATGTGTTGAAGAAACAGATCACGAATCATGGCGGGTTGTGTTATGGACGCGTGGTGAATGTTGTCGGTCTGGGTGGAGGAAATACCTTTGGGCTAGGTGAATATGTCTATCTGACCCATTATGCCGACGATGCCAATGGTTCTGACACGCCGTATCATGAGCTGGCGCACTGCTTGGGGTATGGGCATAGTGGGAATATGACGTACTATCCGGCGGAAGGCGGTTTCCCTACAATTTGTATGAAGGTTTACTCACAGCTTTCCGTGAGCAAGAAATTACCGGTTTATTCCCGTCGTTTCTTGCATACCCGGAGGAATAAGAATCTGGTAGAGAATAAAAACGTGTATACCTCCTCGAAATACATTATCGATGATCCGGAATTGGATGCCATAGATGGCGGGCTTGGGCTTGCTCCGATGGAGACGGATAGGGCTAGTGATGAGGGTTCTCCTCTCTCATTTACACTTTCTGTCTTGGATATTCCCGGTGCCACTGTGGAAACTTTTCATCCGAAAGCGGTCCATCTTTATGGGAATACGCTATATGTAGCAAATGACGCTCCGGGACATTATAGTTTGGAGGTCTTTGATGTATCTTCCGGTAATGTGCGTCATGTGAAAAGTATGGTTGAGTGGATGAACGGAGATAAGAAAGAGACCTTTGCGGGGGAGCCAAACGGCGTGACTCGCTCGTATGGGAAAATATATGTCACGAATACGGGAAGCCGTACGGATGTGTTTGATGCGGAAACGTATGAGTTCATTACTTGTATCGGTACGGGTACTTGGGGTGAGGGTGGTTATCAGACCGTTCATGCGTTTGATGTGACGGCTAGTCAAGGGGCTGTCTTTATCCGGGATAAACGGAAACTGGTAGTTGTCTTGGAGCAAGATGTACAGCCCGGTTCCGCTGCTCGGGTACCTATATATAGCCGTAGCGTAAATTTACAAGAGGCAATGGGTACTTATGCGGTAGCGGCACGAAATGATGGCTTTTTATATGTAACGGCCCAGAATAAAAATATGATCTATTTATTCGATCCTGCGAACATTCGGGCAGGGGACACGGGCTTTGCGCCGTATCTGGTGACATTGGGATTTGAAAAGTCTCCCCAGTCGATAGCGTTTGTAGGGGATCGTTTGTTTGTTACGCTTCGTGTCGATGATAAACGGTCGGAGCTATGGGAGATCAGCCCTAAGAACGGAAAATTATTGCAGGACTTCACAGATTCGATGGTCTATCCCGAGAAAATAGCCGGTGCTCGTCATACTTTATTGGTAGTGGATCGTGCGACCCAGACAGTAAAAGCCATTGGCCTATGATTTTTTTATTGATTCTTAGGAATAAAGAAGATAGAGTTCCCGGAAAAAGTTTACATTTGCGAAAACTATTATAATAACGTATGAAACGTGTTTTTTTGGTCGGATATATGGGAGCGGGCAAGACAACGGTGGGAAAAGAGCTTGCCAAGCTCGCCGGTCTTTCGTTCATAGATCTTGATTACTATATCGAAGGGCGTTATCATAAGGCCGTTTCGCAGATATTCGCCGAGAGAGGGGAGGAGGCTTTCCGAGAGATAGAACGGAATATGCTTCACGAGGTCGCTGAGTTTGAGGACGTGCTGGTTTCCACGGGAGGAGGCGCTCCTTGTTTTTTTGATAACATGGAGTTTATGAACGCTTGTGGCACGACGGTTTACTTGAAGGTGTCGGTTGAGGAGCTGGCGAAGCGTCTGGAGTTGTGCAAACATACCCGTCCGGTGTTGAAAGGACGTTCCGGGGAGGAATTGAGGGCGTTTATCGCCGAGAGTCTGGAGAAAAGGAATCCGTTTTATACGAAGGCGTCCATAACTTTTGATGCCGAGAAGATGTTAACAGAATCTGATGTACATGACATATCGAACGCGTTAATGAAAATCCTATAGCATATGGAAGCGAATGACGGCCGGCAGGCGCAGGGGGCCTATATCCCGCAGGAATTATTGAAAGAGATCAGCAAGGTGAATAACCGTTTGCTTATCGGTATTCCTCGTGAACGATGCGAGGCGGAAAAACGTTTGCCGTTAACTCCGGAGGCGGTGGATATGCTGACCGATTGCGGTCACCGGGTGCTGGTGGAAAGTGGCGCCGGATTAGGTATCAACTATTCCGATAATCATTTCTCGGAGGCGGGGGCGGAGATCGTCGATACGCCCGCGGAAGTTTTCCAAGCGGATCTGATCTTGAAGATATTGCCTCCGTTGCCGGTGGAAATCGCACTTATGAGACCTCGCACGACCGTTTTCTCATTGGTGCAGTTTAATTTATTCGCTCAAGAGGCTTTCGAGTTGATGATGGCGAAACGGATTACCGCTATCTCTTATGAGTTGATGGCGGATGAATATAATCGTTTCCCGGTGCTGAATGTCACTTCCGAGATCGAGGGGGCGGCTTCCATAACGATCGCTTCCGAGCTGTTGAGCAATACCCAAGGAGGTAAAGGGATCTTATTAGGCGGTATCCCGGGCGTATCCCCTACGGAAGTGGTGATCATCGGGGCCGGAAACGCCGGGACCGTGGCCGCGCGTGCCGCATTGGCCTTGGGAGCATCCGTGAAAGTATTCGATGATGATATCAATAAATTGCGTATAATACAACAGGTCTTAGGGCAAGGGCTTTTTACTTCCACGTTCCATCCGAATGTGCTGCATAACGCGTTTCGTAGCGCCGACGTGGTGATCGGGGCGATGCGTTATATTAATACGAGACATCGCTATATTATCGCTACGGACTTGGTGCGTACGATGAAAAAGGGAGCTTTGGTGATCGATCTGAGGGTAAGCCAAGGCGGTTGCTTTGAGACGACTTGCTGCTTGTCGAGGGAAGATCCCGCGGTGTTCGAGCAATATGGGGTATTACATTATTGTAAACTGAATATCAGCAACCGGGTGGCTCGTACTACCTCGATGGCTTATAGTAATATATTCGTACCTTTATTATTGTCGTTGGGCGACGCCGGTTCCGTGCAAGGAATGATCAAATCGGATAAGGGCTTTAGGGCGGGAGTATATATGTATTACGGGAAGACAGTGAATAGTTACGTGTCTAATTATTTTAATCTATCCTCTAATAATCTTGATCTATACCTCTCTGCTTTTTGATGCGGAAAAGTTTTGAACTCGCAAAGTTTATGCTTTACTTTGTGGACGATCTAAATACCAATAAGCGATAAAGCTAATAAAGTATATTATGGCAGAACAGACAAAAGTTAAGACGCTGGAGAAGGTTGTAATTCGTTTCTCGGGAGACTCGGGAGATGGTATGCAGTTAACCGGTACAATCTTTTCAAACCTGTCCGCGGTTTTCGGGAACGAGATTTCTACATTCCCAGACTATCCGGCAGAAGTACGTGCTCCACAAGGAACACTAAGTGGTGTATCTGGATTCCAAGTGCACTTGGGATCGCGCAAGATCTTCACACCCGGTGATAAGGCCGACGTATTGGTGGCCATGAATCCCGCCGCGCTAAAGGTGAACGTAAAACACCTAAAACCCAATGCGATTGTTTTAATCGACACGGACTCTTTCAAGAAAAGTGATTTGGATAAGGCCTTGTTTACGACCGATGATCCGTTTACTGAACTGGGGTTGACTGGCGTGCAGGTTGTTGCCGCTCCGATCTCTACGATGGTGAAAGACGGATTGGTTGAGTTTGGCTTGGACAATAAATCGGCTCTTCGCTGTAAGAATATGTTCGCCTTAGGACTTGTTTGCTGGTTGTTCGAGCGTCCGCTGGAGGAGGCTATGCACATGTTGCAGAATAAGTTCGCTAAGAAACCGGTTATCGCCCAAGCTAATATCAAGGCTTTGACGGACGGTTATAATTATGGTAATAACATCCATGCCTCGGTTTCTACGTATCGTATCGAGAGTAAGAAAGCCGAGCCCGGATTCTATACGGACGTGAATGGTAATAAGGCTACTTCCTATGGTTTGATAGCCGCTGCCGAGAAAGCTGGTTTGCAGTTGTTCTTGGGTAGTTACCCGATCACTCCGGCTACTGATATTTTACATGAATTATCTAAACGTAAGGATTTAGGCGTTATCACGGTTCAGGCCGAGGATGAGATCGCCGGTATCTGTACCTCTATTGGAGCTAGTTTCGCCGGTTGCTTGGCGGCTACGTCTACTTCCGGACCGGGTCTTGCCTTGAAGAGCGAGGCGATCGGTTTGGCTGTAATCGCTGAGTTGCCTTTGGTGATTATCGATGTTCAGCGTGGCGGTCCTTCTACGGGTATGCCAACGAAGAGCGAGCAAACGGACTTGATGCAAGCGTTGTATGGCCGTAACGGTGAGAGCCCTGTAGTGGTAGTCGCCGCTTCTACGCCGACCGACTGTTTCGATGCCGCTTTCTGGGCTAGTAAGTTGGCCGTGGAGCATATGACTCCGGTTATCTTGTTGACCGATGCCTTTATCGCTAACGGTTCTTCCGCTTGGAGAATTCCGGAAATGGATAAATATCCGGAGATTAAGCCGAATTACGTAGCTAATTATCAAGACGAGAAAGTTTGGAAGGCGTATCGTCGTAACAAGGAAAGCTTGGTTCGTTACTGGGCGATTCCGGGAACGGAAGGTTTCGCTCATCGTCTGGGCGGTCTGGAGAAAGACTACGAGACGAGCGCTATCTCTACCGATCCGGCTAACCACCAGAAGATGGTGACGACCCGTCAGGCTAAGATCGATAAGATCGCCGACTATATCCCCGAACTGGAAGTGATCGGAGATGAGGACGCCGATTTATTGATCGTTGGTTGGGGGGGTACCTACGGACACCTTTACGAGACGATGGAGACAATGCAGGAGAATGGCAAGAAAGTGGCTTTAGCTCACTTCAAGTTCATCAACCCGCTGCCTAAGAATACGGCTGAGGTTCTTTCCAAGTATAAGAAAGTGGTAGTGGCTGAGCAAAATAACGGCCAGTTCGCTAACTATCTGCGTGGAAAGGTACCCGGATTTAATCCGTGCCGCTTCAATCGTGTAAAGGGACAACCTTTTGTCGTTGCGAGATTAGTTGAGGAATTCACTAAAATATTGGAGGCTTAAAAGATGACAACAGAAGAAACTAAATTTCAACCGAAAGATTATAAAAGCGACCAGTACGTACGTTGGTGCCCGGGTTGTGGCGACCATGCGGTACTGAATTGCCTGCATAAGGCTATGGCCGAGGTAGGAGTGGCTCCTCACAATATGGCAGTTATTTCAGGTATCGGCTGTTCTTCCCGCTTACCTTATTATATGAATACGTATGGCTTCCATACGATCCATGGCCGTGGAGCGGCTATCGCTACCGGCGTGAAGACGGCTCGCCCGGATTTGAGCGTATGGTTGATTACGGGTGATGGCGACTGCTTGGCCATCGGTGGTAATCATTTTATCCATGCTGTCCGTCGTAATATCGATTTGAATATCGTTCTTTTCAACAATAAGATCTATGGTTTGACGAAGGGACAGTATTCCCCGACATCCGACCGTGGTTTCGTATCCAAGAGCTCTCCGTATGGAACGGTGGAAGATCCGTTTATCCCGGCCGAGTTGGCGTTGGGTGCCCGTGGTAATTTCTTCGCCCGTACGATTGACGTGGATTTGAAGAATACGACCGAGGTATTGGCAGCTTCCGCCCGTCATAAAGGCGCTTCCGTTACGGAAGTGTTGGTAAACTGCGTGATCTTTAATGATGGTATCCATAAGGGTATCGTTGATAAGGCATACCGTGCGGATCGTACGATTTTCCTTCGTCATGGCGAGAAAATGGTTTACGGTGCTAACATGGACAAAGGCCTTGTGCTAGACGGCCTAAAACTGAAATCCGTAACGATCGGACAAGATGGTTATACGATGGATGACGTATTGGTGCATGACGCCCATGAGAAGGATAACACCTTGCATATGATGCTTGCCATGATGAGCGGTGATATGCCAATTGCGTTAGGCGTAATACGAGATGTGGAGGGACCGACCTATGATGAGGCTGTCCACCAGCAAATCGAGGAGGTGCAAGCGAAGAATCCTACACGTAAATTACACGACCTTTTGATGAAAGGTGAGATTTGGGAGGTAAAGTAATATATTTCTGATCGGATATAAGAGAAGGCGCAAGATATTTATCCTGCGCCTTTCTTATATTTATACGCTGGATTTGTTTGTGCGGAAAAAAGTATATATCTTTGTTTCAGTCACAATAAAAGCGAATATCTATGATGACGACTTCGGAAATAGTTGAGATGCTAGCTAAAAGTATATGATTTGTAAACTCCATATTACAAATAGACTAAGGGTTTTGTTAATTGCATGGAAAAGAGTAATTATTACTGAAAAATTTCCTTAATAAGCTGTGTACGATAAAAAAAAATATTACTTTTGTACCGCGGTTAACAAGGTGGAGTTACAGCAAGCTCCAAAAGGTCGGAAAGCCTCACCGTGTCGAACTAGAGTAGAGAGAAAAGTTATATAAAGTCAATCATTTAAATTAAATTCAAGATGGCTAATTTAGATTTAAGCAAGTACGGAATTGTAGATGTGAAAGAAATCATTCACAATCCGTCTTATGATGTTCTGTTCGCAGAAGAAACTAAACCGAGTTTGGAAGGCTTCGAGAAAGGCCAAGTAACTGAGCTAGGTGCTGTAAACGTGATGACTGGTATTTATACAGGTCGTTCTCCTAAAGATAAATTTTTCGTAAAGAATGAAGCCAGCGAAGATTCTGTATGGTGGACTTCAGATGAATATAAGAATGATAACAAGCCTTGTTCTGAGGCTGCTTGGGCAGACTTGAAGGCTAAAGCCGTAAAGGAATTATCTGGCAAACGTTTGTTCGTTGTTGATACATTCTGTGGCGCTAACGAGGCTACTCGTTTGAAAGTACGTTTCATCATGGAGGTTGCTTGGCAAGCTCATTTCGTAACAAATATGTTCATCCGTCCGACAGCTGAGGAATTGGCTAACTACGGCGAACCTGATTTCGTATCTTTCAACGCTGCTAAGGCTAAAGTTGACAACTACAAAGAATTAGGCTTGAACTCTGAGACCGCTACTGTTTTCAACTTGAAGACTAAAGAGCAAGTGATCTTGAATACTTGGTACGGTGGTGAGATGAAGAAGGGTATCTTCTCTATCATGAACTACTTGAACCCGTTGCGTGGTATCGCTTCTATGCACTGCTCCGCTAACACGGATAAAGAAGGCAAGAGCTCAGCTATCTTCTTCGGTTTGTCTGGTACAGGTAAGACTACTTTGTCTACAGACCCGAAACGTTTGTTGATCGGTGACGATGAGCACGGATGGGATAACGAAGGTGTATTCAACTACGAGGGTGGTTGCTACGCTAAGGTTATCAACTTGGATAAAGAGAGCGAGCCGGATATCTACAACGCTATCAAACGTGACGCTCTTCTTGAGAACGTAACAGTTGCCGCTGATGGTAAGATTGATTTCGCTGATAAGTCAGTTACAGAGAACACTCGTGTTTCTTATCCGATCTATCACATCGAGAACATCGTTAAGCCGGTTTCTAAAGGCCCGCACGCAAAACAAGTTATCTTCTTGTCTGCTGACGCATTCGGTGTATTGCCTCCAGTATCTATCTTGACTCCGGAGCAAACTCAATACTACTTCTTGTCTGGATTTACCGCTAAATTAGCAGGTACAGAGCGTGGTATCACGGAACCGACTCCTACATTCTCCGCTTGTTTCGGTGCTGCTTTCTTGTCATTGCACCCGACAAAATACGGCGAAGAGTTGGTTAAGAAGATGGAAATGACTGGCGCTAAGGCTTACTTGGTGAACACAGGTTGGAACGGTAGCGGCAAACGTATCTCTATCAAAGATACAAGAGGTATCATCGACGCTATCCTTGATGGTTCTATCAACGAGGCTCCGACAAAGAAGATCCCGTATTTCGACTTCGAGGTTCCGACTGCATTACCGGGCGTAGATCCGAAGATCTTAGATCCTCGCGATACCTATGCTGATCCTGCTCAATGGGATGAGAAAGCGAAGGATTTGGCTGCTCGCTTCCAGAAGAACTTCGCTAAGTTCACAGGCAACGAAGCTGGTAAGGCATTGGTTGCTGCTGGTCCTCAGTTATAATTGCTTAAAAAACCTTGATCAAAAAAGGTCAAGGTTTAAAAATATCTTTATAAAAAAGCGTGGAATTACTAATTCTGCGCTTTTTTTATGATAACTGCGTTAATTTTATTATAAATGTGAAGTAGTTTTAAAAAATATTCCTATCTTTAGACCGGATTATCTGTTATAAGAAGAGCTTAAAAAGGAGTAATGATAAAAAAACTGACACTTATTATTGGCTTTATAATTTGTTTGTCATCTTGTGGCAAGGATTATGTCTATCGGATTGAAGGGGAACTTTCTAATCTGGAAGATCAAACCGTATATGCTGTATTTGAGAAGGATAATTATAAAGTGGTTGATACAGTGGCTTGTACGAAACCCGGGCAGTTCCAGATCGATCAACATGAAGCGGGTTTCCATTGTGTGACTATCTTCTTTGCGGATAAAGAGCATTGGGTTACGGCTTATCTGGAACCGGGAGAAACCGTAAAAATCACGGGTGACGCTAACTCTCCATTGCTATTGCAGGTAAAGGGGGGACGGACAAATGATAAGTTGACCGCTTTTAAGAAAAAAATCGCTCCTTTATTGACAGAGTTAACAAATCTATCAAATTCTTTAAATAACAAGGATTTGAACGATACGATCGAGGAGACAGATATCGCCGCTCGTTTGGCGAATGTGAATATGCAACTGAGTGAGGAAGCGATCCGGTACGTGAAAGAGAACCCGGATGAAGAGGCTTCCGCTGTCTTGATTCAATCTTTCTTTTCTGATCCCGATGATACTCGTAAGATCGATGAATTGCTGGCGTTATTGAATCCAAGGTTGAAAGACTTTTATCTGGTGAAGGAGCTAGAGCAATATAGCGCCCGTGCGAAACGTACGGCTTTGGGTGCGGAAGCCCCAGATTTCTCCGTAAAGAATATTTATGGGAATACGGTTAGTTTAGACTCTTTCCCACAGAAATATTTATTACTGACGTTTACCGCTCCTTGGTGTGATATGTGTCAGACAGAGGACTTATATCTGGATAAGGTAGCGATGAAATATCCGAAAGATCAGCTGGATATTCTCTTGGTTAGCTTGGATGATAATCCGGATAATGTCCGGGATATACTGAAGAAGGATAGTATAGCGTGGAACCTGGTAACAGATTCGGCCGGACAAGCGGCTATGTTGATAGATCTGTATAACGTAAGCGTATTGCCACGCTGTTTCTTGATAGATGAGGATCATAAGATCTTGATGAAAACAGAGAATGGAATCGAGATCAAGCAAACACTGGAGAACTTGTTCGAAGACTGAGCGATTGAAAACAGGAGGTTCCGGTTTTAATTTGTAATTAGTAACTCAAAATTCTTAACTATGTTAGTAAAATCTTATGCCGCTGCCGTGCAGGGTATTTCCGCTACGGTTGTTACCGTAGAAGTGGACTGTTCCAAAGGTATACAATTCTTTTTAGTCGGTCTTCCGGATGTAGCCGTTCGGGAGAGCCATGAACGCATTATCTCGGCCTTACAGGTCTGTGGCTATAAGTTTCCCCGTAATCGTATTGTCATTAATATGGCTCCCGCGAATATCCGCAAGGAAGGATCTTCGTACGACCTACCTTTGGCGATCGGTATATTGGCGGCGGCGGGGCAAATAGATTCTTCCGCTTTATCCAAATTCCTGATGATGGGAGAGCTTTCTATGGACGGAAGTCTACAGCCCATTAAAGGAGCCCTGCCTATCGCTATCAAGGCCCGGGAGGAAGGTTTCAAAGGATTCATCTTACCTAAGCAAAACGCTTGTGAGGCGGCGGTCGTGAACAATCTGGAAGTCTATGGGGCCTCTAACATCCAGGAAGTGCTGGAATTCATGGATGGAAAGCGAGTTTTGTCTCCTACGATTATTGATACCCGCAAGGAGTTTTATGACCGGCAACAGCTCTTCGATTGTGATTTCTCGGATGTCCGGGGTCAAGAGAATGTAAAACGAGCGATGGAGGTGGCCGCCGCCGGTGGGCATAACTTAATTATGGTAGGCCCTCCGGGAAGCGGTAAATCTATGCTGGCGAAACGTCTCCCGACTATCTTGCCTCCATTCACTTTACAAGAATCCTTGGAAACGACCAAGATCCATTCGGTTGCCGGTAAAATAAGTGGGGGGACTTCTTTAATGGTGCAACGCCCTTTCCGTTCCCCGCACCATACGATCTCGAACGTGGCGATGGTAGGAGGTGGGGCTTTTCCGCAACCCGGGGAAATTAGTTTGGCGCATAACGGAGTCCTTTTCCTCGATGAGCTTCCCGAGTTTAATAGAAGTGTGTTGGAGGTGATGCGCCAGCCTTTGGAAGATCGCCTAATTAACATTTCCCGTGCCCGTTTCACGGTAGAGTATCCCGCGGGTTTTATGCTGGTAGCCTCCATGAATCCCTGTCCATGTGGCTATTACAACCATCCGGACCGCCCTTGCCTTTGTTCGCCCGGAGCTGTCCAGAAATATATGAACCGTATTTCCGGCCCATTACTCGATCGTATCGATATCCAGATAGAGATAGTCCCTGTCCCTTTCGAGAAGATATCCGAGCAACAACCTTCGGAACCGAGTGTTACCATCCGTGAACGTGTGATCAAGGCCCGTGCGATTCAGGAAAAGCGCTTTGCCGCTTACGACGGCATCTATTGCAATGCCCAGATGAACTCCAAGCTCCTCCATCAATACGCCGTTCCCGACGCTTCCGGCCTCTCCATCCTGAAAACCGCCATGCAACGCCTCTGCCTCTCCGCCCGTGCCTACGACCGTATCCTAAAAGTCTCCCGCACGATAGCGGATCTGGATAATTCCGAACGGATAGAGGTACGGCATCTGGCGGAGGCGATACAGTATAGGAGCCTCGACCGGGAGAATTGGGGGATGTAAGAATTTGCGTGGAAGATAACTATATATCAAAAGAATAACCTATTTTTGCTATAAAAAAGGAATTTGGAAAATGGTTGATGGATGTGCCCAAGTATTTGGCTACGGCGGTGTTGATCTCTTCCGTGTTCAATGATTTGGGAGAAAGTACTGCTATTTATAGGGTGGGAGGATTAACTATGGTTCTGTTATTGGGGCTTGGATTGGCATTGGTAAAGGATAAATCTACCAGTAAAATAAGAAAACAGAAAAGGAGGTAATTATATGAATGGTTTTATTTTTATGTGTATTTTATTAATGGTAATCGCCGTTGTCGGCTTCTTATTTTTTACCATCCAAGAGAAGCGTGGAAAGCGTTATTAACTAGCTGTTCCTATATTCTTGTGGCCCGACGCCAACATATCTTTTGAAGTATTTGCCGAAGAACGAGACGTTACAAAAGTTTAAGGAGTCTGCTATTTGGTTGATGGGTAGATCTGTTGATTTAAGTTGGGTTTTGGCATCCATAATTACCATGGCGGAGATAATCTCTGTGCAAGTTCGTCCTGTTGTCTCTTTTATAGTCGTACTTAAATGGGCCGCCGTAATTCCCAATTTATCCGCATAGAATGAGACGTTACGTTCTTTCATGTAGTTCTGGATAACCAGCTCTGAGAATTGCTTGGTAATTTTCTTGCTCTTTATTAACATAGTGTTGTACGGAGCGACCTTTTTATAGGTCTCTTTTAAATAAGAAAGTAGCAAACCCAACGTGGATTTACAGATATCGCTGTTTTCTGGTAGGTACCCATTCTCTTGCGCTTTTAGCAGAAGTTCAAAGTAACTGTGATAAATTAGCTTATCGTTCTCTTCCAATGCGATAATCGGCCTTTCCCTCATCTGATAATAGTATTCGGGGATTATCTTGAACAGATTATTATTTTGCAAGAACTCAGAGGAGAATCCGATGAAATAGATCTTCAAGTTTCCATTCGCTTGATGAATTTGCAAAATGCTTTGTGGTAATAAGATGATGAAACTCTTCGGCTGTATTTGGTATCTGACCAAATTAATAGAGGCTTCTATGTCGCCATCAAGCAATAAGACGAATATTCCAGCTTTTAAGCGGCAAGGAGAATCTGTATATAGATTCAATAATTCTTTAGTAATATCCGTACCCACGATACTCTGGATTGGGATATCTATTTTGGGTAGATCTTTTTGCATCGATTATGAAATTTGAACGATACAAATATAGGCTTATTTTCTGTGATAATATGTATATCGGTATAAAAAACACATGAAATCAAAGGTTTGATACAATATTGAAGGTCGTGGTCAAAACTTGTAAAATTTAAACACGATATAATAAATAGAACACTCATTCTCTAAAATAGACCTTGTAGGTTTTTTTGAATTGTCGTTATTTTGCATCCGAATTTAGGAGTAATCTCTTTTTTTACATAAACAAGTTAATCAGTAAATATTTAGTATATGAGAAATTTGAGGGTGCTATTGTATGGGATGGCTTATCTCGTTTCAGGATGCCTGTTGATAACATCTTGTCAAGTGGAAGATTTGGCTTCTTTTTCAAAGGGGAAAGGAACCGTCACTTTGGATTTATCTGCTACAGCAGGTTTCAATACGGAGACTAAAGCTGTGAATGAGGATGATTATAGAAATCTGGACAATTATACGGTACAGATATTGAAGGTGGGTGAGAGTGACCCGGTAAAATCATATAAATATGAGGAGATCCCTTCTTCTATCGAACTAAATAACGGTGCTTATACTGTGAAAGCCTTTTGTGGAACGGAAACTGAGGCAGCTTCCCGGACAGGATTCTATGTGGAAGGTTCTAATTCTTTCAACTTAAATGGAGAAACTGATAAATCCGTCTCTCTTACTTGTACACCAACCTATGGGAAAGTAAAAGTGGAATTTAATGAAATGGATACTTATTTTAGTGATTACTACGTTGTTTACTCTACCTCAGCCTTGGGTAGCAGCACAACGGCGAAGTGGTCTAAAGCGGATACGGAGCCTTGGTATTTGAAACTCAATAAAGAAGGAGAGACGGTGACCGCTACGATCTATTTAACACCAAAATCTCAATATCAAACCAAGGCGGCTACTGTTGTCCGGACTTATGAACTGGCTCCGAATAAAGCATGGACTTTGCAAGTGTCACCTAATTATAATGATGTTACTGGTAAATTGGGGATTGCAATTACTATTGATGAGAAGACAAATGATCAATCTATAGATATAGTGATACCCTCTGAATGGATTTAATCATTGAGGTTTAATTTTAATGAAAAGAAAAAGAATTATGAAATTATCAAGTTATATAGTTTTTAGCCTGTTTGTTTTGGCAAGTTTTATTTCTTGTGAGATGAGAGAGGAGATAAAGGGTGGTTCCGAAGACTCGGGTATGGGGCTTTTGGAGTTAAGCGTACAAGCTAAATCTCCAGTAGTAACGAAGGCAGCAGTGAGTACGGACGATTTTCCTGTTTCTATTATTGGTAAAAGTGTAGATGGAGAAGAAGTAGAAAGAGTTTATGATGCGGTAGCTGAGTTACCTGAATCTATTTTATTGCCGGTAGGAACTTATTCCGTGATTTCTCATACAAAGGGCCAACTAGGAAAGAAAATGGAATTTCCATATTATAAGGGAAGTTCAGATATGGAGATTAAGAAGGATATCACAAGCAGCGCAAAGGTGACTTGCAAGATGCAGAATAGTAGAATCCAATTGAATTATAGCACGGAGTTTTTAGCGAAGTTCGCCTCATGGACGATCGTGTTGGATGATGGTTCGGAGACAGCGTTGTCAATTACGGAGACAAGTGCGAGTGCATCTACGAGTCCTGCTCCTATTTATTGGTATTTCGGAGATAATGGAGCGGAAACCGTAACACTGAATATTCGGGCGAAAACCATAGAAGGTAATACGGTCACGATGGCACCTTATGTGTTTAAAAAAGAGGATGCGGCAGAAAAGTATGATGATGTTGATAATCCTAATTTTACGGGTGGAGAAGCGCTTATTATTGATCTGAAGCCGGGAAATGAAGAAGATCCTACTACGGGTACGGTTAAGGGTATCTCTGTTACGATCAGTGTTATCTTTGAGAACCATAACGAGGTCGTGGATATTCCGGTAGAGGATAAGGAGGAGACGAAACCGGATCCGGATCCGGAACCGGACCAAGGAGAAGTTAGCGTGACATTACCTGCTGATTTTACGTACTCATTGAGTGGTACTCCTGCGAGACCCGCAAATGCGGATGCAATTCTAAAAGCTTCGGCTGGAATGAAAAGTGCTTTGGTGAAAATCGTTACCAATAATGAGGAGTTTAAAACTACATTACAAGATGCTGCGTTTGATGAGCCGGGGGCGTTATTAATAGGAGCTAATTTAATTGGAAATAAAGGAATTCAAGGATTATTTGATTCATTAGAATTAAAAGATGCGGATGGTAACGCAAAGAAAACTCCGGTAGAGGGTGCTACTGAGTATATATTTCCTATTGCGACATTCTTTACTTTTTTAGATATGTTTACCGGAACCCATCAATTTTATATCACATTGACCGATATAAATGATAAAGTGGTAGAGAAGGTGCTAACAATAACAATTACAGAGTAAAATGAAAAAGATATACTCCATATTATCAGTCCTTTTTTTTGCATGGATTGCATGCTCATGTCAGAGTGAGGATAAGCTGGTTGGTGAGAATATGGGCTACTTGCGCTTGGCGGTTGGAACAACCGCAAGCGTAAGTACAAAGGGCACTGTCCCCGCTAACTATAATCCAAAACAACTTTATGTGGAGATAAAGAATGCGGCGGGTACGATCGTGGAAAGTACGGAGAATTATACGGAATGGGAAGGTAAGCAATTCAAGTTAAAAGCGGGGGCTTATACGATTACCGCTTCGTCTAATGGATTTGACGGAAATGCCTCGGGAGCGGATATCCCGTATTATAAAGGCTCTACTCAAGTAACGGTGGAAAAAGGAAAAGAAATGACTGCCGATATTATTTGTAAGTTGGCGAATGTCAAGGTGACGGTAAATTTTGATGCCTCCTTTATAAACTCTTTTAAAAGTGCGGTCGTTTTAATCGAATCGAAGGTGGCGGGAATATCAGCCCAGAATCTTATGATGGGTCTAGAGAATAAACCGATTTATTTCCCGGAAGGGGATTTGAAGGCAACGATTACGGTTATAAATAAAGCGGGAAAAGCAAATACGTTGAGTCAAGACTTTACAAAAGTGAAGGCACGGGATCATTATATATTGAATTATAAGGTTTCCGATTCCGGTTCTGCCGGAGATATAACGGTGAATGTCGATGATACAGAGAAAGTGTATACCTATGGGATTACGGTTCCGATTATCTCATCGACCCAATTAGAAGTGACTTCTGCGAATGCGTGGAGCAACTTTGCCCTCTTGGAAGGTAAGATCGCTTCAATCAAGGAAGGAGTGGAATTGGATCCCGCTTACATGAAGTTTGAATATAAAACAGAGAGTGCCGCAGAGTGGTCGGAGTGTAGCGCAACTAAAGAAGGTGATTCTTTTAAAGCGACATTGAAAGGATTAGCACCAGCCACTTCTTACTTTTATCGTTTATCTTACGATAAAGCAGGAGACAACTACGCCAGTGATGCAAAATCATTTACTACGGAGACTGCTAAGGTTTTACCGAATGGGAATATGGATAGTTGGTATAAAAGTGGAAAGACTTGGTATGCGAATCTTAATGCGGATAATTTCTTCTGGGACTCTAGTAATCCGGGGACTACCACAGGTGCTGGTGCTTTGGTGAATGTAAATCCAACGCAAGGTAATAGCTCTAAGGTGCATACCGCGGGTGGAAAATCGGCAGAGCTGAAATCCCAATTCGCAAGTGCGGTTGGTATAGGTAAGTTCGCTGCGGCAAGTTTGTATTCGGGTAAGTTTAGCTCTTTGGTTGGAACGAAAGGTGCTAAAATTGACTTTGGACAGCCATTTACTGAACGCCCGACACAATTGAGGGGATGGTTCCAATATTCTGCGGGTAAAATTGATTATCTGGAAGGAACCCAACCGGTAGCTATGGGAGATCCGGATCTATGGTCGGCCTATATTGTATTGACTACCGGTACATACCAGTTGAATAATACAGATATGGCGGGCACATCTAAAGACTTTGCTAAGCTATTAGCGGATGATGCCGATAACTTTGTGGTTGCTTATGGAGCCTTACCAGACGCACAATGTGTCGCTTCCTCTACTTGGAAAGAGTTCACGATTGATTTGGTATATAAGAACTTGGAAAAGAAACCGACTCATATAATTATTGTGTTTTCTTCAAGTAAGTACGGTGATTATTTTACGGGTAGTACTTCCAGCTTGCTGTATTTGGATGATTTGGAATTAATCTATGGTGATAATCCGAAGGTTAAATAGTATAAGCGTAAATTGATGAAACATAAACTATTAATAATGACCCTGCTGATGGTCATGGGTATTGGCTCTGTGATAGCTCAATCGTCTCGCCGGATTCAGCGAATTGACCGGGAGATCCAGAAGACTGTCTTTATCCCGAAAGGAACTTGGATGGCTGGAGGTACGGTCTCTTACTCTGAGCATAACGAGAGTAACCTGAATTTTCTCGTGTTGAAAGATATTGAGGGTAAGGGATATGATTTTAGTGTCAGTCCATACTTCGGATATTTTTTCCGGGATAATATCTCGATGGGCGCACGCTTTGCTTATAAACGGAATTATTTGGATTTGGGCAATTTCGATTTGAATTTGGGAGAAGATTTCAAGATCAGTTTGAAGGATCTATATTATTTGGAACATAAATATGAGGCCTCTTGCTTTATACGTACTTATATGCCGATCGGTAAAAGCAAGATCTTTGGATTGTTTAATGAGGCCCGGTTGACTTATGGATATGGAACGGGCAAGAACTCTACCGGATCGGGTACGGAATACGATGGCTCCTATCAAACCGTGCAGAATATGCAGATTGGCTTCGCTCCCGGAATGACTGCCTTTATTACGGATTGGTCTGCCGTAGAGGTGTCTGTTGGTGTGATGGGATTTGATTTTAAATGGATTGATCAAGAGACAAATCAAGTGGAGGAAGGACGGCAACGTGTTTCCTCGGGCAATTTTAAGATCAATTTGTTCTCGATAAATATAGGCATGACGTTTTATCTGTAAATCTTAAAAGATGATCAAGAAACTAAGTTGTTATATAGGATTATTCTTCATGCTCGTTAGCTGTGTTATAGAGGATGATATTCCTTATCCTGTAGTGGATGGGGCAATTCTTTCCATGGAGGTGGAGGGGCAACGGGCCGAAACAGACGGACAAAGCGCTGAGGCTACGATCAATAATACAGATCGTACGGTTACTTTATTCGTGAATGATTCCGTGGATATATCTAACTTAAAGATCAAGCGCTTGAAAATAACGGATGGGGCGGTATTAGTAGGTGATTCTACGGCTTGCGCGGATATTAAGAATTTCCCGACTATTGGTTTTGCCTCCTTGGATAGTATTTCTTCTACCGCTAATACGAGAGTGGACTTCACGTCGCCGGTTTCTTTTACGGTAAGTACGTATCAAGATTATAAATGGAAGGTATCGGTAAAGCAAATCGTCAAACGAGATATCGATGTGACTAATCAGGTGGGCAATGCCGTGGTTGATGCGTATAACCGGAATGTGATCATTTATGTCTCTCCTGAACAGTCTTTGAGCGATTTGCAAATAAATAAAATGAATCTGGGAGGGGAATATGGTTCCGTAGAACCAGATCCTACAGCCCCTACCGAGAAGGATTATTCGAGTGGTTCACGCCAATTCTTTGTCGGGCATGCTTGGGAAGATGTGATGCAAAAATGGACTGTTTTTGTATATCATAAATCCGGAGAATCCGGTTCTGCCTCGGAAGCTTTCGCCATGGTGACTAAGGCGTCGTTAAGTGGGACGATACAGAGTGGAAAAACTCCGGTTATAGAGTATAAGAAACAAGGTGATGCGACTTGGAATACCTTGCCGGCCTCGGCTGTAAAGATATCCGGAACTTCTTTTACCGCTACGGTGACCGGTTTGAAGGCGCGAACCACGTATCAATACCGGATATCGATTGATGGAACAGCCGGTGAGGAGAAATCTTTTACGACAGCGGAAGAGATTGCCTTGACGAACGGTAGTTTTGATAATTGGTCGCAAAGTGATAAGAACGCAAAATTGTGGCAGCCTTGGGGCAGTGGTGAGAACTCTTTTTGGGATACGGGAAACCAAGGGGCGACAACGGTTGGCGATAGTAACTCTATTCCGGTTACAGAGACAAGCTGTGGTTCCGGTAAGGCGGCTTCTTTGGAATCTAAATATATCGTGATAAAGTTTGCCGCTGGTAATATTTTTACGGGTACTTATAAGAAGACAGACGGAACGAATGGTATCTTGGACTTTGGTCGTCCTTTTACTTCCTTCCCAAGTAAGTTGCGAGTTCATTATAAATATAACTGCGCGACGATCGATAAGGTGGGTGATGATGCGATGGCTAGTTTAAAAGGGCGTCCGGATTCTTGCCAGATCTATATCGCGTTGACGGATTGGGATGCTCCATTGGAGATTCGTACCCGTCCATCCGAGCGTCAACTGTTCGATCCCAATGATTCGCACGTGATCGCCTATGGCGAGTTGACTAAAGGGGAATCCGTGACATCGTACACGCAAGCGGATATTGTTTTGAATTATCGTTATACGAACCGTACACCTAAATATATCGTGATAGTGGCCTCGTCTAGCAAATATGGTGACTACTTTACGGGAGGTGTAGGTAGTAAACTATGGTTGGATGAGTGTGAATTGATATATGATTAAGGATATGAAGATAAAAAAGATATATACGATGCTGCTGGCATCAATCGCTTTGACCGCTTGCCAGCAAGAAAACCTGTCGGATCCGGTGAAAGGCGCTTTTAGTATATCTCTGACCGAGGCTACAGCCGAGGTGGAAACGAAAGCGACACCCGCTGATTTGGATAAACCGGTCGCTGAGAAGTTTAATCTGCTAATCACCAATAAGAAAACCGGAAAGGAACTTTATAAGGGTGCTTTCACGGATCAGACGATTCCAGCGTCTGTAGGAACTTATACGGTAAAGGCTACTTGCAGTCCAAACACGTCGTATGAGGAGAATCCTGTGCTTGCTTTAGATGCGCCTTATTACGAGGGGACAGAGGAAGCTACCTTGACGGCGGACAAAACGGTTTCGGTAACGATTCCTTGCCAAGTCGCGAATGCGCTGGCATCTATCCGCTTTGGGAATAATAAGGACAAATTCGAGGATCTGTTCTCGAGCTATGGCGTGGAAGTAAAGGTGGGCAATAGTTCTGTGTCCTTACAAGATACTTTACGGAGTGCCTACTACCGGGCAGGTTCAGATGTGAAGTTCTTCTTTAAAGGCAAGTTGAAAGGAAATGGCCAGGATGTTACCAAGGAATTGACGCATGGTGAGTTCAGTAAAGCGGAGACATTCGTGGCTGGTGCGCATTGCGTTATTAATTTGTCTGTCGAGAAAACTACCTCTGGTGTAATCCTTACGGTAGCTGCCGCCGAGGTGAAGAAGGAGACTATTAACGCTACGATTCCGATGGAGTGGTTGCCGGCACCTAAGATTTTAGCAAAGGGATTTACGGGGAATACGCTGGATCTGTATGAAACAGCTAGTCCAAAGGATGTATCATTCGATTTCGATCTATCTTCCAGTCTACAAGAGTTGAAATTTACGATGAACTTTGAGGATCAAGTTTATAAGGCGTTGAATGGGGATTATACCTTATCAACGATGAGCGATGCGGATAAAGCTAAATTCGTGGATGCAGGAATCACATTGCCTGTGATTGGACAGAGTAGTCCTTCGATCAATATTACGGAATTAGCCTCTAACTTGAAAGCGGATAATGAGCAGACAATAAATAACATTTTTTCCATTACAGAGGTCAAGGCTAATAACCGAACAATCTCCGGAGAATATAAGATATTGACTCATAAACCTGAATTTTTCGTAAGTGTATTGCCGGGTAATGTATGGACGAAGGAATTTACGGCAGAGAATTGTTCTGTCGCAGAAGGAAAAGGTGACTCTATTACGGTCAACTCTGATTTGACTTATCAATATAGTGGAGATAATGGACGAACTTGGACGACGTTTAATGATCATACTAATTTGCGCCAAGCGTTTATTTCTACACCGGAGAATAAGACTTATCAAGTGCGGGCGCTGTATCGGGGAGAGTTGGCGTCTCCTGCTATCAATGTAGAATTGGAAACTCCAATACAGATTCCTAATTCTAGTATGGATGAGTGGTATATTGAAACCAAAAAGAAATCGGGAACGCTATCCAGTGATAAAACGTATTATACATTCCATCCTTATAACCAAGGAGAAACGGAAATTTGGTGGGCTACCAATAATGATAAGGCACAAGGAGGAACTCTTGCTTTGGGTATTTGGTATGAAGGTTGTTTTGCTTCATGCGTTAGTTATACTACAGATGCGATGAGTGATAAGGCTGCTTTAATGTATGTGTCTGGTTGTGGTGATGGCTATGCGAATACAGGTGGTACTTATGTGGGAGGAGCGATGGTCGGTAGTATGTGGATTGGCAATTTTGATAACAAAACTGTAAATCAAGGTCATGGATTTTCATCGCGTCCGACATCATTGAAATTTTATTATAAGTATAAACCTTACAATAGTGACGCTTTTAAAGTTGTGGTTGCGTTGAAAAATGGGGATGAGATATTAGCAGAATATACTTATGTTTCTCCGACTATATCTTCTGAGACATCCTATGAACCTGTAACCATTCCTCTTGAATATACAGTCAATAAGAAAGCGACAACTATTTGTGTTCAATTTCTGGCTACAAATATTTCTGATATTACAGAGTCTCATTTTGCGAAAGGAACAACGATAACATATCCGGAAGTTGGAAATTGGACTGTACATATGGGAAGCCAACTTTTGATCGATGACATTTCATTAATTTATGATAAGTGATATGAAGCTATACATACGATATATATTATTCATGCTACTTCCTCTATTGTTCTCTTGTCAACAAGAGGACTTAGTCCAGCCCCAATCCCCCGGTTTCCTCTCCTTGGATAATGTGACTGTGGCTACTAGCGATGTCAACTCTATCCAAACGAAAGCCGGGGTTGATGATCGGTTTGTGATAGAAATCTGGAAAGAGGGTGCTCTTTATAACAATTGTAAATATGAGCCGGGGCAAACTCCTAGTAAGATAGAATTGTCTGCGGGTACCTATCAATTGAAGGCATATACCCATAATTATACTTCGCAGGGAACTGTTTTTGCGGAGGGAAGTTTAGGAGAAGCCATATATTATAAGGATCAGTCATTTGTGATAGAGGCAGAGAAGGTAACTTACCCTGCTGTATCCGTGCCGATGATAAACTTCGGTATATGCTTGAAGGACAATCTTCCCGCTAGTTTCGAAAATTATACGTTGGATGCCACTATCGGTGATCGTACGATTACGCTTAAACCTACGGAGACTGGCTATTTCTCGGATTCCGCGATAGGAGGTTCTTTGTCGTTTACATTAAGAGCGACAAATAAGGATGGAGAAAAACTGGAGAAGAAAGAAACTGCCACAAATCTTCAAGCAGGCACGATCTATGAGATCGTCTACTCGATGGCTACAAAAAGCTTGGATTGCGAAGCGTTGAAGAAAGATTAATAGAGGGAACCGGATGTTTTGGAGAACATGGAGATATTACGTTGGTTTGCTCGGGTTATTACTCGGGCTGAGCGCTTGCGTGACGGAAGATCTGCATGAACCAGTCTCGGAAGGACATGGTTACCTACGTTTGGAATTAGCCTCTGTCGCTACAGAGCTTTCGTCTTCTCCACAGACGAAAGCGGAGACGTTATCTATACCTGCCGAGGATATACCTGCCGCCTCCACTTTCACGGTTGATATCCAAAAAGGGGGGAGCCGTGTAGAGGGTTTCCCGAAAGCGTTTAGCGAAGTGGTCGGTAGTGCGTTGGTATTGCCTGTCGGCGATTATACAGTCTCTGCTTATGCAGGTACGGATGAACCGATCCAAGCAAAACCTTATTTCTTTGGCTCCACAAACGTTACCATCTTGCCAAACCAACAGGTGACATCGAATATCGAGGCTTCCTTGGCGAACGCTTTGTTGGTTCCAGCCGTGGACGAGAGCTTGAAAAAACATTATTCCTCATGGACATTGTCGGTAAAAGTGGGAACGGAAACCTTGGAGTTAGCTTCCAATACAAGCACGAATGGGCATCTTTATGTACAAGCAAAAAACGGACAATCGGTAATGGGCGTGTTCAAAGGAACGAATCTATTAGGTCTGGAAACGACAACGGATTGGATTTTGCTTACCGAAGCCACCGCTCGCACTCAATATACTATCCAGTGTAATCCAGATCTGTCGGCTTTCTCAAATATCCAATTGACAGGAAAAGCAATTCATACTTATGATAATGGTTCGCTCACCGGAACGGATGTTGCATTGAGCCTTAATGCCAATGGTGCGCCGATCGATGCGATCGACTCGTGGGATATAAAGGTCTTATACAACGGAACAACTATTCGGACCTGTTCAAAAATACCGAATACCGCTAACACGATAATGGATGTTGTTTCAGGTTGGCCGTATGTGCCGCAAGGCAGTACATTATCGGCATCTGTCACCTTGAAGTCTAAAGATGTAATAGAACTTCCCTCCGCCACAATGGAGTCCATCCCCCTGCCTACGTTCACGGCTTCGGTTTCTGGCAGCACCAGTTACTCTGTCTATAAAGCCTCCGGTGCCGCTGCTGCCAATGCCATAGACGGATCCAGCATTGTCAATATCTCCTCATCGGTAAGTATCTCCTCGGTAATATCAAGTAATATAAACTACTCAAACTTGCTGAAGGTGGTTTATACAACGGATGGTGGAGGAAATTCCGGAGAATTACCGTACACTACCGATGATGTAACATTAACAGGTCTTGCGTGGCAAAAACATGCTTTGACTGCAACGGTCTCCTTTGATGGAGCAACAGCGACATCGGCATCGGTGGATTGCGATGTGACGGGGTTGCCTTTTAGTCAAGATCTTAGGACAAATAAGAATGTGTCAGCTTGGAAGGTAATAGGAGATACTGACTATGATAGTGGTTGCGGCCAGCAAATTTTATATTGTTATGGATTCTTCTCTACGACGGTAAAGTATGCAAAAATGTATTCTCCGATTTTTAATTTACCAGAAGAAATAAATATTAGTTATACGATTGGAAATATGTTTATGAACTCAGGTGTATATTCTAAGGATTGTACTATTTTTTCAGGAATTACAAATAATAATGATGTCGTGTGTAAGGACTTTAGTGATAATATAACATGTGAGAAAAGCTGGGGTAAAGTATTAAAAAAATTTATCCATGATGCTACTATGTCAAAAGGAAATAATATGATTTCTGTTTATCATAATGAGATAAAAATTAAAGATGCCACTGAATATTGGTTGTATTTGACAACTTTAGATGTTAAATATCGCTGATTCTTATTTTGTAATAAATATAAAATGAATAAATAAAATTAAATATGAGGAAAAGTTTATTGATGGGGCTAGCCGCTCTAGCCTTCGGAGTTCTTCCCTCCTGCAGCAACATCTTGGAAGAAAGCGGTATTAACCCCGCAGTAAAGGGAGAAACAGGCGAACTTCGCATCGCCCTTGATGCCGATCCCTCTGTTAGTGTCACTACGAAAGCGGGAGCTTCTAAGACGGTCACGTTAACGGAAGAGCAGCAGAAGCAATTCGTAATCAAGGCGACGAATACGAGTGATCAATCAAGCGTTGATTTAGGTACATTCGCGGATTTCGCCAATGGATCCGCTAAGGTAATTCCTGTAGGAACTTATTCCATAACATCCACGTATGGTACGATGGTGGGTGAGTTGGCTTTTGATACGCCTACTTTTAGCGGTACGACTGCAAACAATGTTGTCGTAGAGGCGAACAAGGAAGTTGCTGCGGATATAACGGCTAAACTGACAAACTCCATTATCTCGATAGACAGCGATGCGTTTACTGCTTTTAAAAACATAGCTTCGGTTACTGAATTGTTCGCGTATTCAGGAGATACCGAGCCTTCTGCCGAGGATGGAAAATTCTCTTTCCTGTCGGCTAATAATACGTTGGAAACAACAAAAGACTTATTTGTCAAGGCAGATGCAAAGAGCGTGAACATCGTGATAAAAGGAACCTTGATCGCTAACGATACTAAGTCATTTACACATACATCGAACCTAAAGACATTGATAGGTGCGGACAAGACGGTTGAGGCAGCCAAGAATTACAACATCAAATATGCCCTTTCTGCGGACAAAGGTTCTTTGACGTTGACTATTAATGTAGATGGAACCGTTACGACCGTGGACTTAACCGCGACGGTAGACCCCTATAAATAAAAAAATCCACGTTTCACACCCTCGTAACAGATTGATACTTATCGACGTGCTGTGAAACGTGTGAATCCTCGCCTTTAGGGAGGAATTGTTATGGCTGAGCCTTCCCGTTAGATGAAAGTGTTATCGGCGGTAGCTTGTCCGCTTGTATATGAAGATCTTTTCACCTCTGTGAAAAGATCTCTTCACAGGTGTGAAACGATTGTATCACGGATGTGAAAAGATCTCTTCACGGATGTGAAACGAACAGATTGTCCGGAGCTTGGTGATACTATCCACCTTTCTACTTCATAGGTTTTTTCTATAAATCTCATAATAAAAAGCTATATATGGAGTAGCAAAATAATGTTTTTGTACCATATTATTCATGGTTTCACATGTTTCACAGGAATGTGCTGTGTGTCATTTTGTTATAGGTGTGAAACGTGGAATGGATAAATGGGTTATGTATAGAATTTATTCTTATTTTTACACTATAGGATCAAAAGGAGAATCGTATGATAGCTGATATTACCATCCCTTATGCCGTGGCGGATTTCTCTGAAATACGAGAACGTGGCTTTTATTATGTGGATAAAACCCAGTTTATCACTATAAAGCTCCCGTATCCCTATGGCCTCGTCGTTTTGGTAAGAGTATGTTGGTCTCGATGCTTGCTCATTATTGCGACCGTAATAAGGTTCATTGTTTCGATGAGCTTTGGACGCTAATTGTTAACCATTATGATGGTTGTCGTTTTTTGCCTAATTCCCGGCCTCAGTTCAATTCTACTATATAGACTTATTTCTTCAAGAAATTCGCTGTCAGCGGTATGATTCCTGACACCGCTTTCTAAGATTTGTAAAACGGGGGGAGGTTACGCTGTTATGAAAGCGAATTTTTACTATTTTCGCGTTATTAATCATATGTAAAGGACAAGACATGAGACATTCATTGATTATTCTATTTTGTTTTTCTTTGCTCTCAATCTTTATGGCCCATGGGCAATCGGAGAATGAGAAATCCAAGGGCGATTCATTCTTGTTCTCCTTTATACCCGGAGAGGCCGATATACAGGCTACCTACGGGAATAATTCGATAGAGATGGAGCGGCTCAACCGGAAAATCTGGCCGGTGATGAATCCTTTGATGGATGGGGAGTTTCATGTGCTGGTCGTCTCGCATATCTATACCGAGACAGGAGCGGTATCTAAAACCGCTGTCAACACTGCCATGTGGCGGGGGAATACCGTGAGGAAATATCTGAAAAACAAATACGAGCTTGATAATAAACAAATCTCCTTCTATGTAGACCGTAGTGGGGAGTGGGGGAATAGCGTGCATGTGTATCTGCTTTATTTCGCTATGCCGGAGTTTGCCAATAAGCAGATCTTTTATTCCACGGATCAGTCTATACCCGCTATCTCGGCGAGCCTAAAACGATATACGGAGGTCCCTTATATTTACGTGCTCAATGATCCGGATCTTTGCGTGGATGATGAGGTGTTTGCTTATGTCGTGATCGGCAATAAGGCCGATCTTCCTTATGAGGAAGGGGCGATGGTTCCGGTGGCTCCTCCCGCGCAGGAGAAGGTGAGGCAAGCGCCGGTAGTCTCTCAACCGGCTCGGACGGAACCTGAGATTACCCGGCAGGCAACGGTAGCCGTAACCCCTGAGCCTCAAGCTCCGGAACGGCAGTCTACCGCATATCAGCCCCGACAGGAGGAGACTCGTGCCGTGACGATGGAGAAAGTCTATCCTACTTTCCAAATGACAAATTTGACAGTCAGGACGAATGTACTGCCTTGGATGACGGTTCCCCCGGGTTTAAGTGTCGGTAAGGAGGGAGCGGAATTGAAGACGGGGTCTATCATGCCAAACTTGGAATTGGAGTATATGTTTGGAGGTTGGGGTTCCGTCATATTAGGAGGTATGTATTCCCGGTTTGGTTACAAAGGGAATCCTAATAATTTGTGGGGAGTGTCGGTGCTATCTTTGGAGCCTCGATTATGGTTTAACGATGATGGTACTTATCGAGGATTCAACGTGGGCTTGCAGATGAAATACGGAAACTTCAACGTGCGCGATAATGAGCCGCTAGGACATGGAGAGACCGGACAGTTCTTCGGTATCGGGGCGATGTTGAATTATTTACAACCTATCTCCGGGAATTTCGCTTTTGAGGCAGGGCTTGGCTTTGGCTCACGAATTATCTTTGATGCTTCCACTTACGAGCGGGATTATGATACACAGGTGAGTGAGACTACGGAGAAATTCTCCGCGACGCATTTCATGCTGAATTTCCGGTTGGCACTGGTGTATAGGTTCGGGTTTAAATAAAAACGGGTGGCATTTGCCACCCGCTCCATATCTTACTTCAATATCCTATCAATCCAATCTCTTCCTTTTTTGTACTGATGAGTATACGACTAATCGAACTTCTTTAACCAGTCTCTCCCTCGTTTGGTGCTGATGATGATACAGCCGATTATGCCAATAATAGCAAATGTGCCGAATACTGCGACTGCTGGTGTAATCATATTTGTTCCTCCTCTTTATTATTAGTGATTAAAAACAACCCGATGGAAATGAATGTGAAGACAGCGGTACTTCCAACCACATAAATCAACCATCTGCTTGTTACGTCATTCATGATCGTAGCTAAAATAACCCCACCGATGATGAGTTTAGCTACGTCTAGTAAAAACTTCCCTAATTCTTTTAACATAGTTAATCGCTGATTAAATGAATACTTCGCAGCAAAGAAAACCATTCTTTTTCAATAAACCAAATTATTCCGTACCTTTGTCCCTCAAAAAGAGAACACAAGGTATGGAAAAACATTTTAAGAGAACGCTGATTACTACGGCGTTGCCGTATGCGAACGGACCGGTGCATATCGGTCATTTGGCTGGGGTGTATGTGCCTGCTGATATTTATGCCCGTTACCTTCGGTTGAAGGGGGAGGAAGTGCTGATGATTGGTGGTTCGGACGAGCATGGGGTACCCATCACGTTGAGAGCGAAGAAAGAGGGGATCACGCCGCAGGATGTGGTGGATCGTTACCACGGTATTATCAAGAAATCGTTCGAGGAGTTCGGTATCTCGTTTGATATCTATTCCCGTACCACTTCCGCTACGCATCATCAGATGGCCTCGGATTTCTTCCGTACATTGTATGATAAAGGCGAATTCATCGAGAAAACAAGCGAGCAATACTACGATGAGGAGGCGAAGCAATTCTTGGCCGACCGCTATATCACGGGTACTTGTCCGCATTGTGGAAACGAGAAGGCGTATGGCGACCAGTGCGAGGCTTGCGGTACCTCCCTTAGCCCGACGGATTTGAAAGATCCGAAATCCGCTATCAGTGGCAGCAAGCCGGTGATGCGTGAGACGAAGCATTGGTATCTGCCTTTGGATAAGTGGGAGCCGTTCTTGCGTAAATGGATCTTGGAGGATCATAAGGAATGGAAACCGAACGTATACGGACAGTGTAAGAGCTGGCTGGATATGGGACTGCAACCCCGTGCGGTGAGCCGTGACTTGGATTGGGGTATCCCTGTTCCCGTGGAAGGGGCGGAAGGAAAGGTGCTGTATGTATGGTTCGACGCTCCGATCGGTTATATCTCTAATACGAAAGAGTTGCTGCCGGATAGCTGGGAGACTTGGTGGAAGGACCCGGAGACTAAAATGGTCCATTTCATCGGTAAAGATAATATCGTGTTCCATTGTATCGTATTCCCTTCCATGCTGAAAGCGGAAGGTTCTTATAACTTGCCGGAGAATGTCCCCGCTAACGAGTTCTTGAATTTGGAGGGCGATAAGATCTCTACTTCCCGCAACTGGGCGGTTTGGTTGAACGAGTATCTGGTGGATATGCCGGGCAAGCAAGACGTGCTGCGTTATGTATTGACGGCCAACGCGCCGGAGACAAAGGATAATGATTTCACGTGGAAAGATTTTCAGGCTCGTAATAATAACGAGTTGGTCGCTATCCTAGGAAACTTCGTGAATCGTGCGTTAGTCCTTACGGATAAGTATTTCGAAGGTAAAGTGCCGGCGGCTGGTGAGTTGACGGATTACGATCGTCAGACCTTGAAGGATTTCGCGGATGTGAAAGAGAACGTGGAACGCCTGTTGGATACCTACCACTTCCGTGACGCACAGAAAGAGGCGATGAACCTGGCCCGTATCGGAAATAAGTATCTCGCTGATATGGAGCCTTGGAAGTTGGCGAAGACGGATATGCCCCGTGTCGCTACGATCATGAACATCGCTTTGCAGATTACGGCTAATCTGGCGATCGCTTTCGAGCCGTTCTTGCCGTTTAGCATGGAGAAACTGAACAAGATGCTGAATGTAGAGCCGTTGGGATGGAATCGCCTAGGTGCTACGGATCTATTGGAGGCCGGTCATCCATTGGGCAAGGCAGAGTTGTTGTTCGAGAAGATAGAGGATAGCGTGATCGAGGCGCAGGTGCAGAAATTATTGGATACGAAGAAAGCGAATGAGGAAGCGAATTATAAAGCGAAACCGATCCGTGAGAATATCGAGTTCGATGATTTCATGAAACTGGATATCCGTGTGGGTACGGTTCTGGAATGCGTGAAGGTTCCGAAAGCGGATAAGCTGCTTCAGTTCCGTATTGACGATGGTCTGGAGAAACGCACGATCGTATCGGGCATCGCCCAGCATTATAAACCCGAGGAATTGGTAGGCAAGCAGGTTTGCTTCATCGCTAACTTAGCTCCCCGTAAGCTGAAAGGCATTGTTTCCGAGGGCATGATTCTCTCCGCCGAGAATTTCGATGGAAAGCTGGCCGTTATCACTCCGGAGAAAGAGGTGAAACCGGGTAGCGAGGTGAAATAATAAGGTAAACGCAATAATGAGGGGGCTATTTCGTTTTAACGACGGGATAGCCCTATTTTTTGAATGGATAAGATGCTTGAGAAACAGATACAGATGGTAGACCTGCGGAAGCAGTATGAACGTTTGCGCGGCGAGATCGATCCCGCCATGCAAACGGTGATAGATGCTTGCGCATTTATCAATGGCCCTCAGGTAAAGGAATTTTGTAATCATTTATCAGATTACTTAGGTACTCCTTACGCGATCCCGTGTGGGAACGGTACGGATGCCTTGCAAATCTCCTTGATGGCATTCGGCTTACATCCGGGCGATGAGGTGATCGTTCCTGCTTTTACGTATATCGCCGCGGCTGAGGTCGCTTTGGCGCTGGGCCTAGTGCCGGTATTAGTGGATGTAGATCCCGGTACATTCAATATAGACCCGGAAAAGATAGAAGATGCCCTGTCTGAAAAGACGAGAGCTATTATCGCGGTTCATCTTTTTGGCCAGTGTTGTGATATGGAATCGATCTTGCGTATCGCCGCTCGTCATAATCTATATGTGATCGAGGATAATGCCCAATCCATCGGGGCTGATTATACTTTCTCGGATGGAACGGTAAAGAAAGCCGGTACGATCGCTTCTATAGGTACGACCTCCTTCTTCCCTTCGAAACCGTTGGCTTGTTATGGAGATGGTGGGGCGATGTTTACTTCCGACGCACGATTGGCCGAGCGTCTGCGGATGATCGCCAATCATGGGCAAAAGGTGAAATATCATCATGCTTTGGTGGGCTGTAACTCCCGTTTGGATACCTTGCAGGCCGCTGTCTTAGATGTTAAGCTTCGGCATTTGGATGAATTTGCCGCCGCTCGTCGCAAAGTGGCCGCTAGATACGATGCGTCCTTTACCGGATTGGATGTTGTACGCAAACCGCTAAAATCAGCCTTTTCATCGCATGTTTATCATCAATATACGGTACAGCTAGCTGTAGATAAGAGGGATCAAGTACAAGCCGCGTTAAAAGAACGAGGTATTCCTTCTATGGTTTATTATCCATTGCCTTTGCAGGAGCAGGAGGTGATGAGGGGTCGATGCCGGATTTCCGGGGATTTGAATGTCGCTTCTCGTTTGAGCAGGTCTGTATTATCCTTGCCGATTCATACGGAGATGACAGAAGAGGAGCAGGCTTATATTATAGAATCTATAAAGAGTGTTTTATGAATAAGAAGATACGTTTCGCCGTGATCGGCTGTGGTCATATAGGTAAGCGTCATGCCGAGATGATTACCCGGGATGAAGGGGCGGAGTTGGTCGCTTTATGTGATATCCGTCCGAAAGAGGAGCTGGGGATCGAGGCTTATGCGGTCCCTTTCGCCCGGGATATAGATGAACTATTCCGTTTGGGATTGGATATAGATGTGGTGAATATTTGTACGCCTAATGGTTTACATGCCGTGATGGCGATCCAAGCGATAGAGAGCGGGCATCATGTGGTCATAGAAAAGCCGATGGCCTTGACTTTGTCGGATGCCGAGAAAGTGGTTTATACCTCGTTGAGATTCCGCAAGCAGGTATTTTGCGTGATGCAAAACCGATATTCCCCGCCTTCGGTCTGGATCAAGGAGATGGTTGAGTCCGGAAAATTAGGCCAGATTTATATGGTGCAGCTGAATTGCTACTGGAACCGTGACGAACGCTACTATAAACCCGGAGGATGGCACGGCGACGCTGCCTTGGACGGTGGTACCTTATTCACCCAATTCTCCCATTTCATCGACATTATGTACTGGCTATTCGGAGATATCTGTAATATCCAGACCCGTTTCGCCGACTTCAACCACGAGAAACTGACCGCCTTTGAGGATTCCGGTTTCGTGAATTTTAATTTCGTGAACGGTGGAATGGGCAGTTTGAGCTACTCTACGGCGGTATGGGACAAGAATCTGGAAAGCAGTATGCTGATCGTGGCCGAGAATGGCAGCGTGAAAATAGGCGGTCAATATATGAATGAGGTAGAATATTGCCATATCAAGGATTATGAGATGCCGGAATTGGCCCCTACCAACCCCGGCAATGATTATGGCCCTTACAAAGGCTCCGCCCAAAACCACAACTTCGTGATCCGTAACGTAGTCAACGTCCTTTCCGGTGCCCCCGGCGAGATCATAACGACCAACGTCTTGGAAGGTATGAAGGTGGTGGATATTATACGGAGGATTTACGCGGGGAAAAGTGTGAAATCGCAGTGAGTAGATATGTGAAATCATTACAATAAGGTGATGATTTTGTGTGTCGCTATAATTATTTGATAATCAGAGTTCCAAAAAGACGTGCATGTTTCTTGGGAAACATGTACGTCTTTTTTTGAAAAGTTGCTCATGTTTTTAAGAAAACACGTACGTGTTTTTCTATGGAAGATAAAGAGGGTTCGAGGGATAAAAAGAATTTTTACAATAACTCTTTGTTCCCACATCATCTACGGAAGATCGTAAATATACATAAAGCAAAGAAAAGCTTTCATTTTTTTAGTGTTAGCCAAAGGTAAATGCTTATCTTTGCCGCACTTTACCATACGTATCAAATGGCGGAACAATCATTAAAAGATAAGACAGCGAAAGGGCTCTTCTGGGGAGGGGTAAGTAATGGTGTGCAACAGTTGTTGGGGATGTTGTTTGGTATTTATCTGGCACGTACACTTAATGCTGAGGATTATGGATTGGTAGGTATGTTGGCGATATTTAGTGGAATTGCTAGTACGATTATTAATAGCGGATTTTCGGTAGCCTTGACTAACAAATTGGATGCTACTCATAAGGATTATAATGCGGTGTTTTGGTTTTCTTTTGTTGTAAGCATCTGTTTGTATATTGTTCTTTTTTTTTCAGCTCCGCTGATTGCGTCATTTTATGATCGTCAAGAACTGGTTAATTTATCTCGGGTAATATTTGCGAGTTTTTTGTTTTCTGGAATGGCGATTGTTCCTCATGTTATCTTATTTAAGCAATTACAAGTCAAGATGCAGGCGAAGATTGATGTTTTTGCGTTGTTCTTGTCGGGTATGTGCGGGGTTCTTTTGGCATTCAATGGTTTCGCTTATTGGGCATTGGCAATTCAAAGTACGGTGTATGTGGCAAGTGCATCTTTGTTGAAATGGATGGTTGTATCTTGGCGTCCTAGTCTTGATTTTTCGATCGAACCTCTGAAAGAGATGTTCCCGTTTAGTGTAAAGTTGTTCCTTACGAATATTTTCCAACAGGTCAATAATAATGTGTTTTCTGTTTTGTTAGGTAAATTATATAACGCTAATGTGTTAGGCTATTATTCGCAAGGAAATAAGTGGATGACTATGGGAGGTTCAATGTTGAACAATATGATCAATTCGGTGGCGCAACCTGTATTCGTGCAAGTGAATGATGATTTGGAACGTCAGCGGAATGTATTCCGCAAGATGGTTCGTTTCGCTGCGTTCGTGTCGTTTCCAGCTATGCTGGGATTGGCTTTTGTAGCTGAGGAGTTTATCTGTGCCACGATTGGCAATAAATGGTTGGAAAGTGTACCTATATTACAAATATTGTGCGTTCAAGGGGCGATAGGACCGATTATATTGCTATATACCCAAGTTCTTGTCTCGCACGGGAAATCGGATATGTTTTTATATGCGAATGTGTTCCATGGTATATTACAATTGGCTATATTATGGCTTACTGCATCTTTTGGTATTCTTTGTATGGTTGTTGCATATGTGCTTACTTATGTATTTATGTTATTTGTGTGGCATCTTTTGGTTTATCGATTGATTCGTGTCCGTTTGGTACAATTGGCGCAAGATGTGTTACCTTATTTGGTGGTTACTTTGTTCGTCTTCTTTGTGGTATATGTCTTAACGATTAAGATTGAGAATCTATATATATTGTTACTATTGAAAATTAGTTTGTCAATTCTTTTTTATGCGTTCGCTTTATGTCGGTTGCGTTCTGTCGTATTCTTGGAAGGCGTGAATTTACTTTTAAACAAATGGAGGAAATAAAACCACATGGAGATTTACAGTATGATTAATCTTTTGATTTTTTGTTAGAATTGAGGTTATGGAAAAAGTGTCGATTATTATACCGGTTTATAATGTAGAGGAGTATTTACCTAGATGTTTAGAATCTTGTATTGCTCAGACTTATCGAAACATTGAAATCTTGGTAGTGAATGATGGTTCAAAAGACCAATCTCTCCAAATTATTCAATCCTTTCAAGAGAAAGATCCTCGTGTGATTCTTATTGATAAGGAAAACCAAGGCTTATATCGAGCTAGGATTTCTGGTGTTCAAAAAGCCTCTGGACGTTTCCTGTTCTTTTTGGATGGAGATGACTATTTACCATCTGATGCCGTAGAGTGCTTGTTGGATAAAGCTGTTCTGCATTCCATGGATTTAGTTGTGGCGAATTTTTATAAAGAAGAAAATGGAGTTGTCACCCCAATCCCGAGTTTTTTCCATGAGGAGGGTGTTTTAGAAAGAGAAGAATTCCAGAAACTGATTATCGATAATACGGGGGATAGTCTTTGCGGTAAATTGATATCAAAAACATTGTACGATACGGCCATACAATGTCCCTCTTTTACGAATGTAACATTAGGAGAGGATCAAGTTATTATGTTGCAGCTTTGTAACAATATCTCTTCAGCCTATTGCTGTTGTGGTTATTCTTATTATTATGTTCAACGTTCGTCCTCTATAATGCATGAGAGAAATAATAGGAAATTGGCGGAGCAAAATTATTATTATATAGTTGGCCTTTTTGATATGATGGACGTAAATGACTATAAGGCAGAAATATACTATAGGATTTTGTATCGTGCTTTAAGTGCCTGCTGCCTTTATTTAAGATCAAGCTTGTTGAATGAAGATAAGACTAATCGGGTTCGGGGATATGTAAGGGATTTTTATTTAAATGATAAAATCGTTCGTAGGTTTGTGCTTGACAAGAATCGATTGGTTGCAGTGATGTTGTATATAGGGTATTTTTCTCCTCGATTGGCAAAGGGTTTATCAAGAATGAGGCGTTTGTTTTCTTAAGTGTGGCTACTATATGGATGTTTCTATTATATATGTAAACTATAGAACTAGCCGATTGGTGATAGATAGTATCAACTCGGTGAAGGAAAAAACACAGGGAATCCTGTATGAGATTATTATTGTAGATAATAACTCCGGTGATGGGTCATTGGCTAAGATACAAGAAATACATCCGGATGTGATAACAATTCAGTCTGAAAAGAATGTTGGTTTTGGACAGGCGAATAATCTTGGTTTAAAAAAGGCGGATGGAAAGTATATATTCTTTTTAAATCCGGATACTCTTTTACGGAATAATGCGATAGGAGAATTATTCCGTTTTCTGGAACTTAATATGAATGTCGGGGCTTGTGGAGGCAACCTATATGATGAAGAGGGGAACGCCACCACTTCTTTTAGTCGTAAATATCCGTCTTTTTTATGGGAGTTATTGGGAATCTTATATATACCTTCACTATGTTTTTCGTCTAGACGTTCTTTGTTTTTCAATCATGAGGGGAAGCCGATAAAGGTGGCTTCTGTTACTGGTGCGGATTTGATGGTGAGGAGGTCGGTGTTATCTTCGATAGGGGGGTTTGATGCGGATTTCTTCATGAATTATGAGGAGACAGAATTGTGTCTCCGGATTCATCGATCAGGTTGGGATATATACTCCGTACCTTCGGCTCAAATCACACATTTGGAGGGGCGTGCCTCTTATATAAAACAGTCCCGTCTTTATTTCTTATATGAGGGACAATATATTTATTTTAGAAAGGTATATGGTATCTTTGGGTGTCGATTGATTTTTGCCATTACGCAACTGAAGAGCTATATCCGGATTTTTCAGTTTCTTTTGTTGGGAAATCGGAAAAGACGGGCTTACTGGAAAATGAAACTGGAGACGAATATGGAGGTTTGGAATTCCGAAAAGATAAAACGTATTTTGAAATGAAAAAGAAACTTGTGGTTTTTCATCCGGCGATAGCTCCTTATCGGGTAGATTTTTTTAATTCCTTGAATAAGGAGTTTGATGCTATATTCTATTTTGAATTTGGAGATGTATTGGAGCAATCGTTCGCTCAAGACGAGTTGAGAGGGCGATTGGAGTTTGTGCCTCGCTTTCTAGCTCCGGGATTATTCGGGATTAAGAATCTTAGGACACAGGTTCTCTCGATCTTGAAGAAGGAACAGCCGGATGTGGTGTTTTGTAGTGAGTATAATATCTTGGGTTTATTATTGCTGGTTTATAAATTTCTATTCAACTGGAAATTGTCTATTTTTACGATCTGTGATGATAGCAAAGAGATTGCAGAAAGCGCAACTCTTGTGAAAAGATGTATGCGTTTTATAGCGGTTAAGCTTTACAGTGGTATTATCTTGACAAACGATGATGTGCTGTCTTGGTATGTTGAGCGTTTTCAGACACGACAGAAATTTTTGTTTTTTCCGATTATACAAAAAGATCAAGACTTTAGGCTGCTATTGGAGAATGCGTTGCCTGTTTCTAGGATATTGAAGGATACGTATCATTTGGAAGGAAGGCAAGTCTTGTTGTTTGTCGGTCGTTTAATAGATATCAAGAATTTATTCTTTTTACTGGATGCTTTCGCCTTGGTGGTAAAAAGATATCCTAAGGCTATTCTTTTATTTGTTGGTGATGGTGATCAGAGAGAGGCCTTAGAGCGACATGCGGAGAGAAATGGATTGGCTAACCACGTGATTTTCGCTGGGAAAAAGCAGGGAGAGGATCTATATGCTTGTTATAATGTCGGTCAGATATTTGTGCTGCCAAGTTATTATGAGCGTTTTGGAGCGGTGGTGAATGAGGCATTATTGGCTGGTTGTTATACCTTATGCTCTGTTGCTGCGGGAGCGGCTTGTTTGATTGAGCCGCAAAAAAATGGTGATCTCTTTGATCCGGCATCTAAAACGGATCTTGCGGAGAAATTGGCGCAAGGTCTAGAGTGTTGTAAGGATCTGAGACATATATCGTTAAAAGCAAATAAGATGTGTTATAGTTACGATCTGTATATAACCTCTTTTTTCAATCAGTTAAATTCTATAATAGATAAGTAAGAATGGATATTCGTTTATATTGGGAGAAAGTTTATTGGGCGTTGGCGAAACGTGTTTTTAAAAGAAAGCAGAAAACTTATGAGGATTGGTTGGCGAAAGGATATACCAATCAACCACTTGTTAGCTTTATTATAGAATCTCATAATAAAAGTGTGGGAGTCAAACGTATTGTCAGCGAATTACGTGAGTATCCGAACGCTGAGATCGTAGTAATAGATGATGGTTCTGAGTACAAACATACTAAGTCTCTTATGAGGTATCTTACTCGTGGTAATGAATTTTTAGTACGAGCTAATGATTTATATGAGAATGTGATGTATGATAAAACCATTCGTTTTGCGAATGGCGAATATATTGTTTTAATGCAGGATGATGATGAGATAACCGATCTGGATTGGGTTGATAAGGGTGTCTCTTATTTTAAGAAATATCCGGATATGGTTATTCTCGGTGGTTTGAATGGATTGGAATTTGTTACCGATGATAAGGAAAAGTGGGGATATGTGGATTTGTATAAGGATGATAGACTACGAGATAAAGATTTTTATTTTGTGCATGCAGTAAACCGGGCCCCTATGTTGTTAAACAAGAGATTGTTCCTAGATCATTTGGGACATATTGATTTCTCTTTTGCTCCCTTTCAATGCGATGATTGCGAGCTGTGTCTACGTGCGTGGTTGTGTGGCTTGAAAGTAGGGTGGTATAACGCCGGCTTTAAGTCCATGATCGCTGGCGGAATGCGTATTTGGAATAAGGGGTTGATGGGATTTCAAGAAATCAAGAATCGAGGGAAATTGTATGAGATGTATCGAGATCCCTTGGAGGAAATAACAAGTTTGGTAGAAAAAGCGAACGAGACAATTGACCATTAATCAACAGATTGCCATGAAGGATGGAAGGACTATTTCAGTTGTGATGTGTACGTATAATGGGGTTAAATTTGTTGAGGAACAGATTGAGTCTATTATTGGACAGACGTATCCTATTTATGAGCTTATTATCCAAGACGACCATTCTACGGATGGAACTTGGGAGGTGTTGCAAGGTTATCAGCGCAAATACCCCTTTGTCAAGGTTTATATGAATGAATCTGGAAAAGGAGTTAATCAAAATTTCTTTTCGGCTTTTTATAGGGCTACAGGAGATTTTATCGCTATATCTGATCAAGATGATATTTGGGAGCCGCATAAACTAGAGTGGCAAGTTCAGACGATAGGAGACGCATGGCTCTCTGCTGGTATAACGAAGCCTTTTATAGAAGAGGCTGATATTACGGCTAAAGCTTATTTTGATAGCAGGATTCCAAATATTTGTTTGGAGAGAATGATCTATTCTGCGATGATAGCAGGACATACAATGATGTTAAAGCGGGAGTTTTTGGAAAAGTTGTTTCTTTTAGAAGATTGGATGGAATATTATATGTATGACCATTTTATTCAAATTGTGGCCGGGGCCTATGAGAAGATATCCTATGTTCATAAAGTGTTAGTTAATCAACGGAAACATATTGAATCTGCCACCTATACGGCTCCATTGAATTATGAACGAAGTATAAGGAATATCTATAATTCTGTTTGTAGGACATATAGACAGTATCAAACAATTCGTCCGAAGATGGAGAAGTATTTTGAGCATACTTATGAGTTACTGAGATCAATACCTGTGGAAAACTCTTCCTTGAGGAATGGCATGAGGTTGGCTTTGTATCAAAAAGACTTATCTTACCGGAATTTTATTTGTCTGGTTCTACAATGTGTACGTTTGCGGAATAAAATATTTTATTCTACTGAAAAGAATATATTCTTTTCAGTATTGAGAGCTATATATTTCCCCGTTTCTTGTAGCGATTATTTTCGCTACTTTATGTATCGATGAAAATTATAAATACGAATCTTATTATATTTTTTTTGTATGAGAGAAAACCAACATACCGAATTTAAAGAGTCATGGCATGACGAATATACCCGCTATATATCAGCTTTCTGTAATACGGAGGGTGGTGTATTATATATCGGTATTGATGATAAAGGAGAAGTTGTGGGGATAGAGCAGCCAAAGAGGTTGATTGAGAAATTACCGAACTTTATCGCTCAGAAAACGGGTATTATGCCTCTTATCCATTTGAGGGAGAAGGCCGGTAAAGAATATTTGGAGATAGAAGTCCAACCTTCTGCCATGCCGATTTCCGTGCATGGACGGTATTATACCCGGAGTGGAAGCGTTACTTCCGAGCTACAAGGGAATCAGCTAAATATGTTTTTGGCTGCGAAAATGGGGTTGACATGGGAAAGTGTGATCGAGGAGGATTTATCTCGATCTCACCCCTCTAGGCCTCATAATAAATTGATAGCGGATGTCTTTTACAAGGCAGGTTTTATGGAAAGTTGGGGGCGGGGAACACAACGTATTATTGATAACTGCGTAGCTGAGGGATTATCCGCTCCTATGTATGAGTATAAGATGGGATTTTTGTACTTAACTTTTTCTCATGAGCGGGTAAATGAGCTTACTGATACAGAGCTGTCTATAGGCTCGTTGCAAATAAGCCATCTGTTACTCAATTAGAATTAGCTGCGGAGTTGCGGCTAACGGTACAATATATCCGCAAAATAATGAAGGCGTTGAAAGATAAGAATTACATAGAACGTGTAGGTGCAGATAAAAATGGTTATTGGAAAATAATAGAGAAGTCATGAAGATATTGATATTAAATACCTCTGAATTAACTGGTGGAGCGGCAGTCGCCGCGAACCGACTAGCGAAAGCATTGGGTAAATCTGGTGTAGAGGTTTCTATGTTAGTACGTGATCGGAAAACAGACCATGTAAAAGTTTTCTCTGTAAATAATTCATGGACTTCACATAGGCTTAATTCTTTTCGTTTCATTTGGGAACGACTGATAATCTTTATCTGTAACTTCTTTAGCAAGAAGAACCTCTTTCAAGTTTCCATAGCCAATACAGGCACGGACTTATCGAAGCACCCATTAGTGCAACAGGCGGATGTGATTCATCTGCATTGGGTTAATCAAGGATTTCTATCTCTTTCTGATATTAAGAAATTAGTAAATACCGGAAAACCCATTGTGTGGACTATGCATGATTTGTGGCCTGCTACGGCTATTTGTCATTATCCGGGAGGATGTGAGAAGTATATATCGAATTGTTATCAGTGCCCGATGCTGAAACGAAATCCGTTTTTTGATTTAGCGGCTTCTGTTTTTAAGGAGAAAGGGAAAATAGGGTTATCTAAGATTACATTTGTCGGTTGTAGCCGATGGATAATGGAAGAGGCCAAAAAAGGCAATTGGTTGAGAACAGCCTGTTTTACCTCGATTCCTAACCCGATTGACGTGACAGCCTTTAAGCGTATGGAAAAGCGGGTGGCCCGTAAACGATTCGGCCTGCCGGAAGATAAGTTCCTTCTTCTTTTTGCCGCCGCTAAGCTTTCAGATACCCGGAAGGGAGCGATTTTTTTGATCGAGGCTTGCGAAAAACTAAAAGAGAAATACCAAGATCGCATAGAAATCGTGTTGATGGGAAATAGCTCGGAAGAATTGATTAGCCAGTTTCCTTTTAAGGTGAATACGCTGGGATATATATCGGATCAAGACTCTATGATTTCCGTTTATGCCTGTGCCGATATGTTCGTTATTCCTTCGTTGGAGGATAACTTACCCAATACGATTATGGAGTCGATGGCATGCGGTACGCCTTGTGTGGGATTTGAGACAGGAGGGATTCCAGAGATGATAGATCATTTGAAGAATGGGTATGTAGCTAAATATAAGGATACTGAAGATTTAGCGGAGGGAATTAAGTGGATAATAGATAGCCGGGAATCTTTACAATTAAGTGAGGCTTGCATTCGAAAGGTCCATGATTGTTATCAAGAATCGGTTGTAGCGGGGAGGTATATTGATTTGTATCGGAGTTTAACTTCGCCTTAGAATGAATTCTTTGGATATTTCATCTATATCAAGAATATAGTTACTTTTGTGAAAAATGGAAGTTACTATATAGTATAGGAAGGAATGCTATGAGATGAAAGAGTATTTATCAAATGTTTTAGAGATATTGGAAGAAAAAGGCGTTTTGAACGAATCGTATGATCTGGAGTTCAAAAGTGCGAAGGGGGGGCTTCCTCGGTCTCTTTGGGAGTCTTATTCTGCGTTTGCTAATTCCGAGGGAGGTACAATTATTCTTGGCGTTTCCGAAAAAGATAATTATTGTTATTTGGATGGTTTAGGAGAGGATGTTGTGCGCAAGTGGCTTGATGATTTTTGGAATCAGATAAACAATAAAGAAAAAGTGAGCGTTAACCTTTTGACGGCTAAGGATGTTCGTATAGAAAAGGTGAAAGATGATATTAATGTATTAATCATAAGGGTGCCTCCCGCAAGTTTTCGTTATCGTCCGGTTTATATAGGAACGGATATGTTAAAAGGAACTTATAGGCGAGATCATACTGGAGACTATAGGTGCATGCCAGAGGAAGTAAAGCGAATGTTGGCAGATTCCTTGCCTGATAAACCCGATTCTCTTGTGTTGGAACATTCGACGATAGAGGACTTGGATTTGCCAACATTAGATCAATATCGAAATATTCTTCGAAGTGTTAAACCCATGCATCCCTTTTTGACACTTGATAATCTTCCTTTTTTGCAGAGGTTGGGAGCTTGGAAAGTAAATCGAGCGACAGGAACTTATGGTTTAACTGCCGCAGGATTATTGATGTTCGGAAAAACACAATCAATACAAGAATTTTTCCCGGACTATCATGTCGATTACCAAGAGATATCCAATCAAGGGAGTCGCTGGATAGACCGTATATATCCAGATGGTACATGGGAGGCTAATCTTTTTCAATTTTTTCATAGGGTATGGCCTAAATTAAGTTTTTCTTTGCCCAAACCATTTTTATTGGAGAATGGGAGGAGACGTGATGAAGGTGCTATCCATGAAGCTTTGCGTGAGGCTTTTGCAAACAGTATTATTCATGCGGATTATAGGGGGCAGGGAGGAATTGTTATAAAGAAATATCCGGATCGATTCCTGTTCGTGAATCCGGGTTATATGTTAGTTCCTTTGGAACAGTATTATAAAGGAGGATGTAGTGTCCCGAGGAATACTACGATACAAACCATGTTCTCTTTATTAGGTTATGGTGAAAAAGCAGGGTCGGGTAGTCTTCGGATAATGTCGGCTTGGGCTAGTGCGCATTGGAGAAAACCGTTTATATCTATGACCAATAGACCGGATCGTGTTTGTCTAGATTTAAAAATGGAAGTATTGTTGCCTAAGGATAGTTTGGAGCACTTAGAATATATATTTGGGAAGGATGTTCGTAATATGTATGGGGATGCTTTGGTTATATTGTCTACCGCTGAGATAGAAGGGGTTGTCTCAAATCTTCGATTACAGGGTTTACTTAATAAACATTCCTCGGAGATATCTATTATGTTAAAAGATTTATGTTCGCAAGGATATTTAAATCCAGAGAATAAGGGACGTTGGACTTCTTATCATTTGAATAAGGGAATAGGACTTAAACAAGGAAGTTTATTTGAGAACTTGGATGGACACCTTAATGAAAAGATGGACACCTCGGATAAGAAAGATGGACACCTTAATGAAAAGATGGACACCTCGGACAAGAAAGATGGACACCTTGGCAGAAATATGCAAGAAATTAAAAGCTCAGAATTAAAGTCTTATATTGTAGAAATTTGCTCAAGTAGGTATTTAACAATCGAGGAGATCGCGGTAAAAACCCGACGTACTTCAAAATATCTGAAGAATAAGATAGTATCTCAATTATTGAAAGATGGGCTTTTAGAACGTTTATATCCTACTACTCCAAATCATCCTAATCAAGCATATAAAAAGAAACAACAATGAATCAGCAACCTACATTTTCGATCATAACGATCACCTATAATGCGGAGCGATGGTTGGAGCGTACGATATTGAGCGTACTTAGCCAGTCGTATCCGAATATCGAGTATATATTGATTGACGGAGCGTCGAAGGATAAGACCGTAGAGATCATCAAGCAATATGAGTCCGGTATCGCTTCTTGGATAAGCGAGCCTGATAAAGGCTTGTATGATGCTATGAATAAGGGATTGAAGCTGGCTACGGGGGACTATGTGTGGTTCTTGAATGCGGGTGATACACTTTATACCGCAGATACCGTGCAAAGAATTGTGGCGTCTTTGAAAAAGAAAGTATCTTTGCCAGACGTGATTTACGGAGAAACCCGGATCGTTGACGCGGAGGGTAGATCATTAGGGATGCGCAGATTGAAAGCACCGGAGAAACTGACTTGGAAAAGTTTCCGGATGGGAATGTTGGTTTGTCACCAGTCGTTTATATCAAAACGGGAGATCGCTCCGTTATATAATACGGAATACCGTTTGACGGCGGATTATGATTGGTGTATCCGATGTCTGAGACGATCGAAAAGAATACATAATACACGTTTGATCCTGTCTAATTTTTTGGAGGAAGGGTTAAGTAGTGTGAACCGGAAAGCTTCCTTAAAGGAGCGATATGAGGTCATGTGTAAGTATTATGGCAAGGTGTCGACGATTCTGTTGCATGGTTGGTTCGCCGTGAGATTCTATTTTGCCAAATGGTTTAAAGGTAGAGTATAAACAATAAATTATAGATAAGTTTTATGCGGAGTATAATGAGTAAATGGGGAAAACATATCGCAGCGATAGCCGTATTCTTGGTATTGACAGTGATTTATTTTTCTCCGGCCGTATTTGAGGGTAAGGTAGTCCGGCAAGGGGATACGGAAAAGGCTATCGGTATGGGGAATAGCCAGATGGATGAATATGAGAAGACGGCCCAATCGGGAGAATTCAGCGCATGGTCTGATGCTATGTTTGGCGGAATGCCTTATGTGTCGGGATATGGCAATCCAGCTCCACGGTTTCCCGGATATCTTTTAGTGGAGAAGCCTTTAAAAGCGTTGGGATATATGGATGCGGGGATGGTGTTTACCGGATTCGTTTGTTTCTATATCTTGATGTGTGTCATGGGCGTAAATTGGTGGTTGGCGATCGCTGGTGCCATCGCTTTCGCTTTAGCGTCTTATAATCTGATCATTATAGAGGCTGGCCATGTCACGAAAGCGTATGTAATCGCTTATATGCCATTAACGTTGGCGGGTATGGCCCTGTTGTTCAAGCGTAAGTATTTATGGGGGGCGGTCGTGTTCTTGTTGGGTGTCGCTTTTTCTATCGCGAATACGCACCTGCAAATCACTTATTATTTATTATTACTTTGCTTCTTCGTTTATTTGGGATATTTGTTCAATAAACTGAAGGAAAAAGCTTATAAAGAACTGGGTACGGTAACCGCTATTATGGCTGGATGCGTGATATTGGCGGTGTTGCCGAATGCCCAGAATATGTATGCTCAATGGGATTTGGGACAGAACTCTATCCGTGGGGCTACGGAATTAACGACAACGACCCCTTCGGGCGAGAAGATCTCTTCCGGCTTGGACAAGGATTATGCGTTCGCTTGGAGCTATGGAAAAGGGGAGTTGTTGACCTTGTTGGTTCCGAATGCCTATGGTGGAAGTTCGGGTGGAATGCTAGGCCCGGATTCTGAGTTATATAAGGAATTAAGGGCGAAAGGCGCTCAAGTCGGAAAAGAGGTACAGGCTCCTACCTATTGGGGAGAGAAGACATTTACTTCCGGGCCGGTTTATTTCGGGGCATTGGTCTGCTTCTTGTTTGTTCTGGGAATGTTCGTGATCCGGAATCCGATGAAATGGTGGTTATTCGGAGGTTCTGTCTTTTTGATATTGCTGGCATTGGGACGTAATTTTGATAGCTTCAATGACTTTATATTCCATTACTTGCCGATGTATAATAAGTTCCGTACCGTGGAGATGGCATTGGTTATTCCGGGTATGGTATTTCCTATTATCGCTATATGGGGATTGAAAGAGGTGCTATCGGAGACCGTGAGCGATGCCTTGTTGAAGAGAGGATTGATCGCTGCTTTGGCTATCACGGGGGGGCTTTCTTTAATCCTTTGGTTGATGCCGAGTATGCTGTTGGATTTCCGTTCTTCTTTCGACACTCAATATCAGTTGCCGGATTGGTATTACAACGCCTTGTTAATGGATCGTGCTTCCTTGGCTTCGGCGGATGCGTTGCGCTCTTTGGTCTTTATCTTATTAGGGGCGGCTTTGTTGTTCTGGTTCTATACCTCGAAAGATCGGAAAAAGGTGGCGACATTCGTAGGGATTGGTGTTGCGGTCTTGATGTTGGTTGACTTATGGACGGTGGATAAACGGTATTTGAACGATAGTAACTTTATCCGTCAGAAACCTACAGAGGTATATAAAGAGACGGTAGCCGATCAAGAAATCATGAAGGATAAGGACCTTTCTTATCGTGTCTTGAATTTGAATAATCCTTTCTTGGAGACAACGACCTCGTACTATCACCATTCCATCGGTGGTTATTACGCCGCGAAGCTGAGACGGTACCAAGAACTGATCGACCACCGTCTGCAAGGAGAGCTTAACTCGGTTATCGGGGCTTTCCAGAAAGCGCAGACTGCGGAGGATTTGATGGGGGCGTTCGCTGCTTGCCCGTCCTTGAATATGCTCAATACACGTTATATTATCTATAATCCGGAGCAACCGCCTTTGAGGAATCCGTTTGCTTTCGGCAACGCTTGGTTTGTGGATAAAGTGGAGGTCGTGGAGAATGCGGATGCGGAAATAGCGGCGTTGAATACGATCAATCCGTTAACGACGGCGGTTGTCGATAAACGTTTCGCTGATGAGGTGAAAGGTTTCACGCCTCAATTGGACTCTACTGCTACGATAACATTGGATAGTTATCGCCCTAATAAATTAGTTTATACGACGAAGACGAATTCTGAGCAATTAGCGGTATTCTCAGAGATCTATTATCAACCGGGATGGGAGGTAACTATTGATGGTAAGCCCGCTTCGCATTTCCGGGCGGATTGGATATTACGAGCTATGTTAGTTCCTGCGGGAGAGCATCAGATCGTATTTGAGTTTAGACCGCAAGGTTATATTACGGCGGCTTATATTACCTCTTTCAGTTCGTTGATTATCTTGTTGTTATTGATTGGTGCGGTAGGATATTCGGTTTGGAAAGCTAGAAAGCAAAAAGAGATATAAATTCCGGTTGGTTGTAGAGACGGGGCACACCCCGTCTCTACAACTAGATGAAACCGCTATTGATAAAATCGAGCAGTTTTCTCGTTAGGGTTTCCCACGAGAGAGCTGCTTTTTCTTTGGATATGTTCGCAGGGATGGTGGCTTGCTGTGAGGGGGTGAAAAGTTCCTCGATACCTTGGGCGAGGGCCGTTGCGGATATCTCAGGCACTACGATGCCTGTACCCGGCTTTTCGATGCTGTTCTTGAAATCGCCTACGGGAGTACTTAACATAGGTAAATCGTAATTGTAGGCTACGGATACGACACCACTTTGAGTGGCGGAGCGATAGGGGAGTACTAAGGCATCCGCCGCTGAGAAATAAATGGGGATTTCCTCGTCGCTGATATATTCACAGTGGACGAATATACGTTCTTTTGCCGGAGATGCATCGATCAGAGCCTGATACTTCTCGAAACTACCGTAACATTCGCCGGCTATAATGAGATGGTAATCCTCGTTAAGCTGTCCCATCGCTTCTATCAGCAGGTCTAATCCTTTATAATCCCGTATCAGTCCAAAGAATAGAAGATTCTTTTTGGACGGATGGATTCCTAATTTCCGGCATGCCTCGTTCTTGTTGATCTTACTCCCGAAATGATTATAAAGCGGGTGTGGGTTCTGGATATATTTAGCGCCTGGGTAAAGTTTCCGCAAATCATACCGCACGTTATCGCTCATCACGATAAAGCCATGGCATTGCTTGAAAAGTAACGAAGCTAAAGGCTTGTCGAAGAAATGCGGCTCATGGGGAATCGCGTTGTGGATAAGGGTGATTACCTTACAATGCTTTTTCATCCGATTTGCTACGTGGGCGTATCCGGGAACGAAAAAGGACATCCAGTAAGAGATAATCAGTACGTCCGGCGCATAGGAACGAATGGCGTTTACGGTACTGAAATAACTAACCGGGTTGACGCTATCTAATACTCGCACGCTCTCGATTTCGATCGCACGGTCTCCCGCTTCTACGTATTGAGTCTTGCCGGGAAATAAGATATCCGGATAAAGACGTTTGAAGTTGAAAGCCTTTACTTCATGACCTTCTTTTACTAATTCCGTATAGAGCATCCCGCTGAATTGGGCGATACCGCCACGATAGGGATAAATGGGGGAGAGAATAGCGAAACGCATGGTAATTGAAAATTAAGAATTGAAAATTGAAAATTAAGAATCGAGAACTACAGGAGCTGCCCTCCCTTCATTATCAATTCTCAACTTTCAATCTTCAATTAATTAGTATCTGTAATGATCAGCCTTGTACGGTCCTTCTACCGGTACGCCGATATAATCAGCTTGCTTTTGTGATAATGTAGATAATTTCACGCCGATACGTTCCAAGTGTAGGCGGGCAACTTCCTCATCCAAACGTTTCGGCAAACGATATACGCCTACCTCATAGGCCATTTGCCATAAATCCATCTGGGCAAGAACTTGGTTCGTAAATGAGTTGCTCATTACGAATGATGGGTGTCCCGTAGCGCAACCTAAGTTTACCAAGCGTCCCTCTGCCAATAAGAAGATGGAGTTTCCGTTCGGGAACGTATATTTGTCCACTTGAGGCTTGATATTCGTGTGCTTGATATTCGGATAGTTGACAAGCTTATCCACCTGTATCTCGTTGTCGAAGTGACCGATGTTACATACGATCGATTGGTCTTTCATCTGTGTCATATGCTCGATCGTGATGATATCGCAGTTTCCGGTGGTCGTAACGAAGATGTTACCCTCTTTCACGGCCTCTTCCATGGTCGTAACCTCGAAACCTTCCATAGCGGCTTGCAGGGCGCAGATCGGATCGATCTCGGTCACGAGTACACGGGCCCCGTAAGAGCGCATGGAGTGAGAGCAGCCTTTACCTACGTCACCATATCCGGCAACGACTACCACCTTGCCGGCGATCATTACGTCCGTAGCCCGCTTGATGCCGTCCGCCAAAGACTCACGGCAACCGTATAGGTTATCGAACTTGGATTTCGTCACGGAGTCATTAACATTGATAGCCGGAACCAGCAGTTCGCCTTTTTCCATCATCTGGTACAGGCGGTGCACGCCGGTAGTCGTTTCTTCGGAAACACCTTTCATTTCGGCGATCGTGCGGGGCCAGCGGGTATTGTCTTCAGCCAAGATACGGTTTAAGGTATCCAGGATGACCTGTTCTTCGTGATTGCCACCTTTGCGGTTGATCGTTTCGGCATCGTTCTCTGCACGGTAACCCATATGAACCAGCAGGGATGCGTCGCCACCATCATCCACAATCATGTGCGGACCTTTGCCGTCGGGGAAACGGAGCGCCATGTCGGTGCACCACCAGTATTCTTCCAGTGTTTCACCCTTCCAGGCGAAAACGGGAACACCATCGGCAGCGATGGCTGCGGCGGCGTGGTCCTGTGTAGAGAAGATGTTGCAGCTTGCCCAGCGGACATCTGCTCCCAACGCAACTAATGTTTCGATTAACACTGCGGTCTGAATCGTCATGTGCAGTGAGCCGGTGATACGAGCTCCTTTCAGAGGTTTTTGATCGGCATACTTCTTGCGAAGTGCCATAAGTCCCGGCATTTCGTGTTCGGCGATCTCGATTTCTTTACGACCGAATTCAGCCAAACTCATATCTGCCACTTTATAAGGCAGATTAGTTGGAA
>ENA-OPTB01000215-OPTB01000215.1-human-gut-metagenome-genome-assembly--contig:-NODE-215-length-60105-cov-7.507244_pt1 | contig 60105 bp, 54 predicted proteins | sample MGYA00241810_ERZ501911 | MGnify/ENA primary metagenome ERZ501911 (study PRJEB25962, sample SAMEA2042304) | human gut metagenome | biome: human gut; feature: human-associated habitat; material: faeces... | reverse complement strand
GTTCTGAGGGAGAATGGACTCACACTAAAAATCCCCATATTCCTCCTTGATGATACGCAGCGCCTTGATAGCGGCAGGAAAACCGATGTAAGGCAGGCACTGGATAACGGCAGCAGTCAATGTCTCGGGCGAGTTGCCCACATTGATGTTGCCGTGATAGTGTGAGTGGAGCTGACTCTCGGCTTCCAAGGTGGTCAGTACGCAGTACCCCAATAACTCACGTGTCTGCAAGTCGAGTGCCCCACGACTGTAGATTTCACCGAAGAAATAGTCGGTCAGGAACTGTTCTACATTCATGCCCATATCGCCGGGCATACCAGACATGACGGATGACACGCCGCCGGGATATTGCTTGTCCTGAATGGCTTTGCCTGTCTCGTGACGTGTTTCTTCCGTTACCGTGCCCTGTTTAGCCAACGGCAGGGAAACACCACGCTCCTTGAACACTTCGTTTACCGTAGCCACGGCATTCAGCATCTTGGGGAAGCCGATGAACGGAGCGGTGAGATACATCACTTCGCGCAGTTCTTCGGGCGTGACATCGACATTGAGTGCTGCTCCGGCATGGGCTTTCAGTTGCGGAAGTGTCTGCATCGTGGCAAGAGTGATGCAGGTAATCATTTCACGTTGTTTCAACGTCAGTTCACCCGTCTGGAACACTTCGCCGAAGATGAATTTCTGGAGGATGTCCATCATTTCCGGGTCTGTGCCTTGCCCGGTCAGCGCTTCGCCGCCAAACAGGGTGTGGTAATTCTGCTTGCATACTTCGATTCTATCCATAGTGTCTGTTGTTTGTGCCGTCGCGGACAGACTTCCTGTCAGCACGAGGGCGATTGTTGCTATTATATTCTTCATTTTTCTTTTGATAAAGGATTATAAACTCTTGCCCAACTTGTAGGCTTGCTGCGGATAATCCGTATTCCTGACGCTGCCTGCCGTCCATACGCCCGATGCCACCACTTCGCCCACACTTGTCCAGCCGAGATAATCCATCAGCGTATGGTAATGCAACAGCATCGGTTCCGCCTCTTTCTTGGCGGTATCAGCGTAGGTCATCAGGAAGGCAGCTTTCTTCCGTGCACCCTTGATTTGTCCGTTGATGGCATAGAAGCGGTCTATCACCCGTTTCATCTGCGCCGAAATGCCGAAGTAATACATCGGCGTAGCGAATACCACCATATCCGCATCTATCAGGTGCGGACGGAGTTCCTGAAAGTCATCGTTGAAAATACAAGGTCCATCCATGCCACAGCGGTTGCAGGCGCGGCACGGCTCCACCTGCTTGAACGCACAGTCGAAACGGAACACCTCGTGCCCCTTTTCTTCCGCGCCTTTGATAAACTGCTCCGCCAGATAAGCGGAATTGCCGTTCTTACGGGGACTGCCCGTCAATACTACTATCTTCATCTTGCCGGTCTTTGATTCGTTATCGTTTATGTGGTCGAAAGCCTGCACTATCCCTGTTCCAGCCACCGCCGTACCCAAGGCTGCGAGTGCAGACTTCTTCAGAAATCCGCGTCGTTCCATAAGTGTCCGGGATTAAAGTCCTGTCATCTTCTCCTGGTCTTCCGGATAGCGTCCGCCTATAATCTCGATGCTGTCCAAATGACGGCGGATATCCGCCAGTTCTTCGGTCGTGAACTGTATGTCCGCACCGCCGATGTTCTCCTCGATACGCTCAATACGCTTGGTTCCCGGAATAGGTACAATCCACGGCTTCTGCGCCAGCAGCCAGCCAAGGGCGATACGGGCAGGAGTGGTTTCTTTCCGCTTTGCCAAAGCCTCCACATATTCCACCAGTTCCATATTGTGCTTCAGGTTTTCGCCTTGGAAACGGGGAATGGCGGAGCGGAAATCGGTCTTGTCAAACTTCGTGTCCTTGTTGAAACGCCCGGTCAGCATCGCCTTGCCCAGCGGACTGAACGGCACGAAGCCGATGCCCAGTTCTTCCAACGTGGGCAGCAGTTCCGCTTCCGGCTTCCTGTACCACAAGGAGTATTCGCTCTGCACGGCGATCAGCGGACAGACGGCGTGGGCACGGCGCACCGTGGCAGGCGCGGCTTCCGATAATCCCCAATGCAGCACCTTGCCTTCCTTTATCAGTTCGCCTACGGTCTCGGCTACCGTTTCAATAGGCACATTCGGGTCAACTCTGTGTTGATAGTAAAGGTCGATATGGTCGGTACGCAGACGGCGCAACGAGCCTTCCACCGCCTTGCGGATGGTTTCCGGACGGCTGGAGAGCGAGACGGGACGTGCCGATGTGGTCAAGTCCGGCGTTTCGGACAAGTCGTAACCGAACTTGGTGGCAATGACCACCTTGTCGCGCACGGGCTGCAACGCCTCGCCTACCAAGTCCTCGTTTTGACCGTAGCTGTACACTTCGGCGGTGTCGAAGAACGTAACGCCCAAGCCCACCGCCTTGCGGATGGTATTTATCGCATCCTTTCGGTCGGGATACGGGGGATAGCTGTGCGTGAATCCCATGCAGCCCAATTCGATGGCGGACACTTCCAGTTTGTCTTTTCCTAAAAATCTTGTTTTCATTGCTTTTCCTCCTTTCTGTATGCCTTCCCGAAGCTGGTGCATTTGCCGATGGTCTCACCTGTGCGCAGATAGGTGTAGTTCGGCATCTCGAAGAGCACGGGTTTCAACTTGTCGTAATCGGGCTTGCCCTTTTCGTTCAGGCAATCCTCGTCCACGCAGGTGTTCGTTATCTTGCAGATGAAATTGTCGAAAGTATCCGTCTCGTAGTTGTCCACCACTTCGCACTCCATTACCAGCGGACTTTCGTCAATGACAGGCGTTCCGGCTTCGCCTATGTGATATACAAATACATCAGACTTGTCCGCCTTCGCTCCACTAACACAGCCCACATAGTCGGCTCGTTCCAACATCGCTTCATTTACCATATTGACGGATACCTTGCCCGTCTGCTTCACTCCCTCGTTGGTGTAATGCTTCTTGAACATACTGAGCATAATCAGGTCGTGCCCAATGATACCCACGTGGGCAACCAGCAGCCAGTTCACTTTTCCGTTCACTTCCGTACCCACGACCACTGCGGGCGTGGGGTACAATGCCAATACATTTCCAATGTTCTTCTTCATTGTTATCTTGTTTTTATGTTTATAGTCTTATCATCTTTAATCAATTCAGACAATCCTTTCAGTATCTCCACTTCGTTAGCCTCCAAGGGTATGGATGCCTCCCCATCAAGGAAATAATGCAAAAGCTGTTGCGGTGTGACGTGATGGCGGTCTGCAATGAAGCATACTGCCTCGTCCGTACATAATTCTTCAGGTAGTTCCACTTTCTGTTCCATTTTGCTTACAGTTTATCTGATGCAAAATTACGCCGGAACAAGAAGGAACATCGTAACCATAAGTGGGGGAAGCATACCATTTTTACTGAAAGTGCAGCCTAGGTAAACTTTTGGTCATGAAATACTTTATCTTTGTATCGGTTTAACAGGAAACAAGATGAGCAAGATTCTGAAAGTACGAAATGTCAATGATTATGGCCGCTACCTCGGATCCAAAGAGCAGCACCCGTTAGTCAGCGTTATCGATTATGCCGAAGTGTCACCCATACGTCACAGTCTGAATAATTACAGTGTGTACGGGCTGTTCTTGCGGGACGATGCCAATGTAGACTTAGATTATGGTTGCGGCAAATATGATTATAACAAGGGTACGCTGCTCTGTGTGGCTCCCGGACAAATCGGCGGCAAGGAAGATAATTGTGAACGGGTGGCGATTGCAGGCTGGGCACTCCTGTTCCACCCCGACTTGCTACATGGTTTCCCCTTAGAAAAACATATCAAGGAGTATTCCTTCTTCGACTACCGCGTAAATGAAGCCCTGCACATGACCGACGAAGAACACGATATCCTCGTTTCGCTGATGCGCCAGATGCGTGAGGAACTCGGCAAGAATCCAGACGAGCTTCAAAACGCCATCCTCGTGGGCTACATCGAACTGGCACTCAACTTCTGCCAGCGCTTCTACAACCGCCAGTTCATCACCCGGAAGATTGAGAACTCCGACATCCTCGTCCGCTTCGACCGCCTGCTCCGCGACTATTTCGAGGACAAGCTCCAGCTGACCCTCGGCCTGCCCACCGTACAGTATTGCGCCAACAAACTGTGCATGTCCGCCAATTACTTCGGCGATGTCATCAAGAAGACCACCGGAGACACGGCAAGTAACCACATCCGTCAGTTTGTCATCCAGCTTGCCAAGAACGGGCTGGCTTCCGGTGAGACCGTTTCTCAGATATCAGACAGCCTCGGCTTCGAATATCCCCAGCATTTCAGCCGGATGTTCAAGAAACAGGAGGGCGTTACGCCGTCGGAGTACTGCCAGAAGTTGAGGGGCTGACATACAAACCAATCATCCCAATGCCACACCGATATTTCATCGGGTCGAGATGTTTCAAAGCTCGCCCCGTATTATTTTGAAATATTGTTCCGGTTATAATTCAGATTTTCATTTCCTCTTCAAATGTCTTCACATCAACAATCCGGCAAGAGGTAATCTTCTTGATAACCAATAAATCTTTATCACCTGTCACGAGATAATGAGCTTTAGCTTCCACTGCCAGCGCAAGCAGATAATCATCTTCTTCGTCACGGCAAATATGTATATCTTGAGATGGCTCAAACAGAATTCCTTTTAGACGTAAGAATGATAAAAGAGATTCTACTTCCTCCAAAGGAAAGTATCTTGCGAACTTGGGACGTTGTGTCACTTCTCTGATTTCTTCCAACAATTCATCACACAATACCAAGTCAATACGATCGTCACTTAACAAAGAAACAAGAGAAGACAGTTTTCGACCAATCAGAAAGCTAATCCAGCAATTCGTGTCAACAATGACCCGCTTCTTTCTTGCGCCGCGCATACCGTTCCTTTCTTACTTGTTTCACTTCCGCGAGAATATCCTCTTCACTCAATTCATCCGTCTTAAACGTCTCTAAAAAATGTTCCAACTCAGCTTCAGTGGCATCTTTGGTCAAAATACGCCCCAAACGCAACTGCATACGTGTCGGCAATTGCTTGACCAGACTCAGTATCTGGTTGTAATTTAAGTTTAATACGGCATCCATAACGTTACATCTTTTATCTTTGCGAATATAGAAAAAAATCAGGAAATGAAGCAAAGGAATCTCCCTAATTCTCCACTCTACTCAAACAATCGCCCCGCATTCCCCCACAAAAACCTGTCCGCATATTCGGCAAGTTCCTCATCCGAAGCCAGCGTCTACCGCAGCCGTTGCAGGTTGGCTTTCAGTACGGCATCTGGCAAATAAGGATAATCCGAACCGTAAAGGATATGGTCAGGCGTGGTGAGGGTGAGCAGCGAGCGTAAGACTTCGATAGTCGGATTGCCCGCCAAGTCGAAGTAAAGGCGCGACAGATTGCCTTCCCAGTCTATCGGTTGCATATAGCCCTGCGCGACCATTGCCGGGAGGATGGATTTCATTCGCGGCAACGCCAACGGCAGGAACGAGCCGCAATGGGGCACGACTACTTTCAGGTTCGGGTAGCGCACCAGCACGTTTCTCGACAGCATATTCACCACGGCACGGGTGGTCTCCGCCGGATATTCGTACATCGCTAGCGGCGTGGTGGCAATGATTTCCTCCGGATAAGGCGTAGGGCGGTGCGGATGGATGATGATGACAGCGTGCCGCTCGTTCAGGACTTCCATCAGCGGGTCCAGTTCCTTGTCGCCCAAGTATTGCCCTCGGCTGTTGGTCGCCAGTTTCACGCCGTCCGCACCCAAAGTGTCAAGCGCATAAATGGCTTCGCGGATGGCGGCATCCACGTCGGGCAGAGGCAGGGCGGCGCAGAACTTGAAACGGCCGGGGTATTGCTGTTTCACTTTTGCCGAAACCTCGTTCACCCGGCGGATGCACTTGGCACTCTCCTCCGTGTCGTCGTAATACGGTTGCGGAGCGGGCATGGTCAGCACAGCGGTGCGGATGCTCGCGCTGTCCATAAAAGCAATGTGCCGCTCCGCATCCCAAGCGGGCAACGGGAAGGTTTCTTCCAGTTCCGCTCCGTGCGCTTTCAGCACCTCCACGTATTCGGGGATGATGATGTGGGTGTGGACATCGACCGTCTGCGCAATCTTTTCCTGTGCCATAATTCCTCCCATGTCAGGCATAGTTGCCACGAATAACCAAAACAGTATCTTTTTCATGTGTCGAGAATATTACTCCATAAAGTTGTTAATCCGGTTGGCAGGATTGAGCGGTGTCTGGTCAGTCAGTTCCAATGACTTGACCATGTGCAGCGTCCCCTGCTTGTATTTCTGAAAATGCGAGGAAGCTATGTGCTTGTTGTAAGCCTCCTTGTTTGCGTATGTTTCAAGGATGGTTATCTGGCAGGGATTTTCCTTTTCGCCGACGGCATACATGGTCAGCACGCCCGGTTCGGTACGCAGGGAAACTTCGCCCACCTCGGTTACATATTTTATGTATTCATCGAGGTACTGCGGATAGACTTCGATTTTCGACAGGCGCACGATGCCATCGGCAGCCATCCGTTGCTTGGCACACATGCCCGGTTGTGTTTCCTTATCTTCCCCACTGCATGACAGCAATCCGAACAGAAGCAATGCGGTTAATAGATATCGTATCATATTATTGCCTTTCAAATCTTACGTTTACACTCTCCGTTCCTTGCAACAGGCTGATGCCATCATCGTCGATATGTCCGATTTCGATGAGTGAACTACTCTCCGACCAATCACGGCAAAAGATAGCGACATTGCCCCACGGCTCATAGATAGTAATGTCTCCGACTGCCGGAGTACAACCGCGCGGCGTATCGTCAAGGCTGAGTTCCGGATCGGGATAGAATATCTTTTCCGTGCCGTTATTATAGTCCTCTAATGTAACCTCCAACGGCAGGCGAGAAAGGAAGTCGCGCGCTGCACCGTTGTCCTCCATCGTAGCTGTGATAGTCTGTTCGCCCACGATAATGTTGATGTGTAAGGATGCGGCATCGGGTGTATCCGGCTCTTCACGGCTTGCGCCAAGACTCTCCAGCCATTGCGGAATACGTGTTCCCATACTGCCCAGCGTACTTGAAGTGAGCAACAAGGATTCCTCAAACACGGCATCGGGGACAAGCACTGCCGCATCCCTTTCGGAAGTGCCTATGCCGCTGCTTCCACTGCTGGCAAAGAGGGCGATATGTTTCCCAGCCAACAAATCGGCGTGGTTGTGCAGGAATGCCTGCATCGGTGTGGCAATATGGCTGTACCAGATGGGATAGCCGATGAACACGATGTCATACGCATCAAAACTTTCCACCGATGTGGTGATAGCAGGATAGTTTCCCTGTTCGATGGCATCCAGTTCCGCCTGCGCACGGTCGAGCATCGCATTGTAGTCTTCCTCGTATGGAGTTTCCGGCTCTACCACTATCATATCGCAATCCAATGTGGACTGGATGGTCTGCGCCATACGCTCGGTATTTCCTGTACGGGAGCAATAAAGTACAAGGTATCTGCCATTGCCTCCCTCCACATTTCCGCCTTCTTCGTTGTTTCCTTCATTACCTTCTTCCCCGTCGTCTTCTTCGGGAGTGGTCTGTTCCTGTTCGTCCGTGAGCGGATTGTCATCACTGCATGCCGATGAGAAAACAAGTGTTGTCAACAGCATCAATGGGATTAAAAATAACTTTTTCATACCTTCTTCCTTTTATTATTCTACTTTGCAAAGATACGACGGCACAAACCGAAACAGGATAGACATATCCTCTGCCTTTATACCAATTTCACTGAAAATACAAATGGCTTCAGAATACCGTTCAGCAAAGGTCAGACCTTAGGGGATCTCAAGTCCGACCTGAAGTAGGCTCGTATCCGGGCGGGGTGCAGGAGGGGTTGATGATGGGCGAATGGTAGGAAGAAAATTTGACATGGAAAAGAAAAATTGATACAGACTATCGTTTTTACTTTTATCTAACCATTTACATAGGTCCCCATTATTTCTTTCTTATTGTTATGGATGTACTTGCAGATGGAGCGGACTCTTCGATAAGCAACAGTTTCATTTCAGTAACATAATGATGCTTCCACAGGTTATCAACAATGCGCCGACCACAACCCGCAGGCTGACTTCCTCTTTCAGGAACAAGAACGACAGGCAGATGGTGATGACCACGCTTAGTTTGTCAATCGGCGCCACGCGCGACACGTCGCCCGTCTGCAACGCCTTGAAGTAGAACAGCCACGAAAGCCCCGTTGCCGCTCCACTCAACACGAGGAACAGCCACGAATGGCGCGGGATGTCCCTTATCTCGTCCACGTGCGAGCCGAATAAGACGATACCCCACGTAATAAAAAGTATCACCGTCGTGCGTATGGCGGTCGCCAAATCCGAATTGATGTCCCTGACTCCCACCTTGGCGAAGATGGCGGTCAGCGCGGCAAAGAATGCCGAAAGCAGGGCGTAGTATTTCCACATAAATAAATCCTCCTTAATGATTAGGGCGATACAAAATTATCGCATCCGATAGAAAAGTAGAACGATAGTTTGTGGAAAGTTTGAAGATAAGAGAAAAGGGGACGTGACCTAATCAGTAATTTACCAAAGCTGGAATGCCTGTTGCTGCCATAAGCAAAGGATAAATGGTGTCATATTTTCAATGTTTTTGCGAAGGTAGGGAAAAATGGGGAGCGGGGGCAAGCGTTACCGGATGAAAACAGCGTGGAGACAGCCCTTATCAGCGCCGACAAGCACTGTCCCCGCCGTTTCTTTTCTATTCTTCGCCGTTACAGGCTCGTCAACACGGGATTTTCCAGATAGTTGAACAACCGATGCACCTCGCTCGGCTTGCGCGGGTCGAGCATCTGCGGACGGGCAAGGTCGAGCGATGCGAGCTGTTCGATATCCTCTACTGACAGCTCAAAGTCCCAAATGGCGAGGTTCTCTTCCATTCGGTTGCGATGGATGGATTTCGGGATGATGCTCACGCCCCGCTGCACGTTCCAACGGAGGATGACTTGCGCCACTGTTTTGCCGTACCGCTCGGCGATGCCTTTCAGCACGGGATTGATAAACATCCCGTTCATCCCTTCGGCGAAAGGTGCCCACGCTTGCGGCACGATACCGTACTCGCGCAAAATGGCAAGCTCCTCTTCCCGTTGGTAGAACGGATGCAGTTCCAGTTGGTTCACCATCGGCTTGATTTCAGCCGTATAGCAGAGGTCGATGATGCGGTCGCTCTGGAAATTGCTCACTCCGATGGCACGGATACGCCCCTCTTTGTACAATTCTTCCATCGCTCGCCACGCGCCGTAATAGTCGCCAAAAGGCATGTGGATGAGATATAAATCCAGATAATCGAAACCCAGATTATCGAGTGTCCGTTGGAAAGCAACCTTTGTCTGTTCATACCCCATCTCGTTGATAAACGCTTTGGAGGTGACGAACAAATCCTCACGAGGCAGCCCCGATTTGCGGATGGCCGCGCCTACCGCCGTTTCGTTCTTATAGGAAGATGCCGTGTCTATCAGTCGGTAGCCCGTGGCAATGGCATCCGATACCGCCTGTTCGCAGACATTCAGGTCTGATACTTGGAACACGCCGAAGCCTTCCATCGGCATTTCCACTCCGTTGTGTAATTTGATGGTTTGCATAATCATTCCTCCACTGTTATTTTCTTGATAATCTTTGCCGGGACACCACCGACCACCACATTAGCCGGCACATCTTTAGTCACAACCGCACCGGCTGCCACGACTGCATTGTCGCCGATGGTAACGCCTTGCAGGATCGTCGAGTTCGAGCCGACCCATACATTCTTGCCCAATACAATCGGAGCCGGATAAGTGTGCTTCCGGTCTTCCGCTGACAAGCCGTGGTTCAGCGTGGCGAACACGACATTGTGCCCTATCTGACATCCGTCGCCAATGACAACGCCGCCATGATCCTGAAAATGGCAGCAGGCATTGATAAAGACATTCTCCCCGATAGTGATGTTCTTACCGAAATCCGTGTAGAATGGTGGAAAGACACGCAACGATGGAGGTACCTCGTAACCGAACAGTTCCGAAAGAAGCGCACGCACTTCCTTCGGAGTATGATAAGCTGCATTCAGCCGGAAAGTAATCTGGCGTGCGGCATCGCTCATCTCGTCCATAAAGCGATGAATGTTTTCCGTGTCCAACGGCTTGCCGGTTTTTACAAAGTCCCTGAATTCTTCAAGAGTCATAATTGTTTTTCCTTTCTTTTATGTTATTGTTCCAAGTTATGTTTTCCCAAATTTATGAGTCCTCCGATTACAATTGTCGCTATGTCCACTGAATCTTGCCTGAGTTGCTCTTCATTACGCAGTGGCTCATCCCAAGTATGTTTCGACAAGGCGAACTTGGAATGATGAACAGTGACAATATGCTGGGCTTTCAAATCTCTCGCCACCCGTGCCAATTCATCGGGCATGGTATGGATATATTTCCAGTCTCCGCTATATTGCCCGTTTTCCAGTATCGCCCAGTCTATGTCGGGATGCTGTGAGGCTATCCGGGCAAAATGAGTCCCATATCCTCCGTCTCCTCCGATGAATACGGACAAGGACGAGGTCTCAAGCAGGAACGATGCCCACAAGGTCTGGTTTGCTGTCAGTCCGCGTCCGGAGAAATGGCGCGTGGGCAGGCAATGTATCGTAACTCCCGATTCCGGTGCGGCCTTTTCTTCCCAGTCCAGTTCTATCAGCTGTTCTTTCCTGTATCCCCAATGCTCAAAATGCTCGCCCACACCCAACGGGCAGACCACTTTGCCAATCCTGTCTTTCAGAGCCTTTACCGTCCGGTAGTCCAAATGATCCCAATGGTCGTGCGTGATGACGAGATAGTCTATATCCGGCATGTCTTCGGGCTTGTAAATGTCAGTTCCGGAAAACGGTCTGTTGATGAACGGTACGGGGGATGCCGCATGGAACACGGGATCCACAAGGAACCGCTTTCCGTCCATCAGCAACAGGTAGGAGGAATGCCCAAACCATACCATCAGATTTTCCGTCCGTGGCAACTGTTTCAAGTCTGTCTTGACCGATGGTACAGGTTTCTCCGGATATAAACCGCTCCTGTCGGAAACGACAAACTCCCACAACGCCTGCCAACGGCTCTTCTTTCCGGTCATCATGGCTGTAGACTGGAGATTTCGGAACTGACCGCCTTGGTAGTTGGGAGAGCGTCTGATGCGCTCCAGCCTTTCACCGGAAGGCAATTTACCGAATGACGGTTGACGGAGAAAGGCAAATATGCCAATGACCGCCACCGCCAAGATGCACACGATTATACCTCCTACGACCATACACCTCTTCCTTTTCATATCCGATAAAGCAATTGGCAGGGATTATTCCAGTGACAGAGTTACGGAGATTTTTCCGGTACCACCGAGCAAGTCCAGCATTTCCTTGCGGGTCGAAACCCCGTCAACCTTGCCTATGCGCGTGAAGTTCCACGAATTGGTGTCATAGTAAATAACAAGGTTGTTCCCTAAATAAAGGATGATGTCGCCCGGTCCTGTCGTAGTCTGCCGGTCATTTCTCGGCAGGCTGATGCCGAGCGAACCCACCTTTTCCATATCACCGTAGTCGTTCATTTCCACGGTGATGTTTCTTTTGGCAAGATGCTCTTTCAGTACCTGTGCGGAAGAATTGTCCTCCAATGTGACAGTAAATGTCTTGCCACCCTCTACGGTCAGTTTAATAGTATTGCTTTCCATATTCGTCTTATTTTGATTGTCCGTTGTTTTTAACTGCGCCTGAGCTGCAGGAGTAAAGACCGACAGCATCAGGCATATCATCATGATCAGCTTCCTCATAAACAAGTCCTCTTTTATAACGTCAGTCCAGCCTTACCAGTTCGTATTGTTGACTGCCAAACCCTATCTGTTCGGCGTAATCGAGCGTGTGCATCCCCTGACGAGAATCGATACGCTCTATCAGATGAATCTTGCCGTGGTCTTCCGATGAACGTACGAGGTCAGCGCAGGCCTTGTCGAGCGCAACCGGATCGAGCGAGGCAAGGATGCCGATGTCACCCATCTGCGGGTCGGCAGGCGAGGAATCACAGTCTACGGAAAGGTTGCAGCCATCTGTTGCTTGGCACACATGCCCGGTTGTGTTTCCTTGCCTGCCCCACCGCATGACAGCAATCCGAACAGAAGCAATGCGGTTAATATATATCGTATCATATTGAACTCTTCTATCGTCCTACTTATTGACTTTCAATATTCTGTATCACCTGTTCCGTCTTGCGCCCCGAAAGTTATTTATAGGATTCCTTATAGACATTCACAATGTCCTCGTCCGTCATCTGCACACGGTCGCTGGTGAACATCACGCCCATCACCTCGCGGGTGTTGCGCATCAGCGTCTCGAACTCGTCGGGCGTGATGCCGTGGTCGGACATCTTCAAGTCTGCCACGCCGCAAGCCTCCTGCAAGCGGGTGAGGGCGGTGAGGAAGTCTTCGGGCTTCGTGGCTTCAGGCATCCCCATCGCTTGTGCCATGCGGATGAAACGGTCATCACAGGCGTGGTGCTCGATGAAGTATTTGTAATACGCCTTGCTAACCATAATCAGACCTGCGCCGTGGGGCAGTGCCGGATGGTAGGCGGAAAGCGCGTGTTCAAGAGCGTGTTCGCTGGTAATGAGCGTGAGGCACATCACTACGCCGGACAGAGTATTGCCGAAAGCCACATGGGTCCGCGCTTCCATATCTTTGCCGTTCTTCACGGCGCGGGGTAGATACTTGGCGAGGTTCTCAATAGCGGTCAGGGCATACATGTCGCTCATCAGGTTCGCACCACGGGCAATGTAACCTTCCGTACTGTGAAACAAGGCATCGAAACCTTGGTAGGCGGTGAATGTCGGCGGCACGCTTGCCATCAGTTCCGGGTCCACGATGGAAAGGACGGGGTACAGAGAGTTGTCGCCTACAAAGGCTTTCTCGAAGGTATCTTCTTTGGTGATGACACCCGAATTATCCGTTTCCGAACCTGTTCCGGCGGTAGTGGTGATGGCAATGATGGGCAGCGGCTTCACGGCAATCGGTTGTCCTTTGCCAGAGCCGATGGGCACGTAGTCCCACAGTTCGCCGTCGTTGGTAGCCATTACCGCAATGGCTTTTGTGCAGTCCATTACGCTTCCGCCACCCAACGCCACGAGGAAGTCGCAGCCGTTCTCGCGGGCAACTTTTACTCCGGCATTGACATTGCCTACGGTAGGATTGGGCATCACGCCGTCGAACAAGAAAGTCTCCACGCCTGCCTTGTGCAATTGTTCTTCCGTGAGCGACAGATAACCGTTGGCACGAGTCGATTTACCGTTGGAGATGACGATGAGGGCACGTTTGCCCGGCATCGGTTGTTCACTCAGTTTGTCCAGCATCCCTGCCCCGAACATCACGCGGGTAGGAACGTACATGTCGTAAGTAAGATTCGTTTTCATTGTTCTTTTTATGTCTTTTGATTCTGACGCAAAGGTAGTACAGGACGGATGAAATGCCCGTAACGATAACTCGGAGGTGTGTACCCGTATCACTGAAAATAGGACGTTGCCATTCATTCCTCCACTGTTATTTTCTTGATAATCTTTGCCGGGACACCACCGACCACCACATTAGCCGGCACATCTTTAGTCACAACCGCACCGGCTGCCACGACTGCATTGTCGCCGATGGTAACGCCTTGCAGGATCGTCGAGTTCGAGCCGACCCATACATTCTTGCCCAATACAATCGGAGCCGGATAAGTGTGCTTCCGGTCTTCCGCTGACAAGCCGTGGTTCAGCGTGGCGAACACGACATTGTGCCCTATCTGACATCCGTCGCCAATGACAACGCCGCCATGATCCTGAAAATGGCAGCAGGCATTGATAAAGACATTCTCCCCGATAGTGATGTTCTTACCGAAATCCGTGTAGAATGGTGGAAAGACACGCAACGATGAAGGTACCTCGTAACCGAACAGTTCCGAAAGAAGCGCACGCACTTCCTCCGGGGTGTGATAAGCTGCATTCAGTCGGAAAGTAATCTGGCGTGCGGCATCGCTCATCTCGTCCATAAACTGATGTATCTCTTCGGTGTCAAGACCACGGCCGGTCTTTACATGGTCTTTGAATTCATTGATTGTCATACTATCTTAATAATTGATTTAGAATTACCTTGTTATTTCCCCATTGTCTCCTTCACCCTTGCCAGGAGGTTAGGAATGTCCAAATGCTGCGGACACTTCGCCAGACACTCGCCACAGGCGACGCACGAAGATGCAGGGTCGCCGCGCTGCACGGGCGACATCGAGACGGTGTAGTCCGCCATCGCCCTTTCTTTATTTTTGTGCAGGATATAGTTGTTGTACACGTAGGCGAAGATGTAGCCGATGGCGACATTGTGCGGACAGGGGATGCACTGGTAACAGCCCGTGCAGTCGATGTGCCCCGGCGCATGACGGTAGGCGTAGATAGCCGCACCCAATGCCTCGCGCTCGGCAGGGGTAAGCATGTTGGGGCGAGCTTTGGCTGCATACTTCAGGTTCTCTTCCACATCCGCCATACTGCCCATGCCGCTCACCGCCACACTGACTTCAGGAATGTCCCACAGGTAATCCAACGCCCACTCGGTGTCAGGCTTGTGGATGCCCGTGGAGGCAAGTGCGTCACGCATCGGCTGTGGCAGGTTAGCGAGGAATCCCGTGCGGACGGGCTTCATCACCGCCAGTCCCATACCGTTGGCGGCAGCATACTTCGGACCGAGCACGCCAGCCTCGTATTCATAGTCCAGGTAGTTGTGCTGGATGAGGCAGAAGTCCCAGGCAGGCGTGTATTCCACCACCCGCTTGAAGAGTTGCAGGCTGTCGTGGAAGGAGAAGCCCATGAAGCGTATCTTGTCCTGCGCCTTCAGCCGCTCCATCTTTTCGATGAGCTTGTAGGGCAGCACGTAGTCCTTCCACGCGCGGTGCATGATCATGTGGATGTGGTAGAAGTCGATGACATCCGTGCCGATGGTGCGGCGCGACTGGTCGAAGAACTTCTCGAAGTCGTCTGCTGACTGCATCTCCCACCACGGCATCTTGGACGTGACATACACCCGGTCGCGCCAACCACCTGCAAGGGCTTTGCCTACCGCCTGTTCGCTCTCTCCGCCGAGATAGACGCGCCCCGTGTCGATGTAGTTCACGCCGCCTTCAATGGCACGGCGTACCATCGGCGTAGTCTGGTCGAAATCCACGTGTCCGTTCTTCATCGGCAGACGCAGCATCCCGAATCCCAATGCCGACACATTCACTCCCGTGCGCCCCATCGGGCGGTACTGCATCTGCGGATTGTAGTTGAGGATGTCTTTCAACAACTGTTCCCTCGCCATTTGCTTTTCGGCTTCCTGCGCGATGGCTTTCGGACCGCTCATCGCTCCTACGGCTGCGGCAAGAAGTCCGCTTTTGATAAAATCACGTCTGTCCATATTCTTACTTTTTATTTATCCAAACCTATCAGCCATGCCGGATTACTGCGTACAAGCAAGTCTATGTCACTTTGGGAGACTCCGGCAGATAGCAATTTCAAGATACAATCCTTCGTGTCTGTATTGGTAGGCGGCATCCAATGTCGGCATCCAGATGCAGCGGCACAATCCTCCGCTCGTCTCGACCGCCTTTTGCGCTGCAAACGCATTCACCCTGTCGCCATGCACCCGGTTCATGCAGAAACTGCCGAAGCACTCCGCACCCGGCAATGCCTGACGGATGATATACGCCCGATCGTGACAACTGAAGTCGTTGGACTTGAACATCACGGCACGGTAACCGGCAGCCATCGCATCTTTCATAAAGCCATATTCATCCACCGACCGCTCCCGCGAGTCAGGGTGGCAATGCAAATGGATGTCGCACACGCCTTCCAATAAATCATCATTGGTAAACCTGTTTCCATTCTTCTGGTCTTGCAACAGATTCATCGCCCGTCCCGGTATTGCCGTGGAAGCAAGCAATGCTCCTCCCGTCACAACGGAAGTCTTGATAAAGTCCCTTCTGTTCATTTGATTATCCGTATTCATAACGCTTCTTTTGTTGGTACAAAAATAACGGCATAGGATGTAAAAGAATATAACAATTTCACGGAAGATTGTAACGGTTTTACGGATTCTGAGAATAGAGCCGCCGCTCTAACAAATAAGATACTCTGATTATGCCACATCGGCGCTTCCAACGTGGCAACTTCCATGTTAGCCTCCGCCAACACTTCAGTTTGGTGCAGTAAACATAAGCGTTGGATAGACCAAAGACAAGCGTTTGATGAATCAAAGGCTTATGTTCCCTTCATCAAACACTTGTCTTTTTCATTTCATGTCATGCAGACAGAGTTCCAAGAGAGAGCTAGCTGAGCCAATCAGTCCAATCAATCTTATCATTCTCGTTTACATCCACAGTATATTCCTTTCCCTTATATTCATAGGTAAAACGACAAGTCACAGGAGCGTAAATACCGACGTAACCGATAGTAGAAGTATAGCTAACTGTTTGATAAGGTCCTACAACGTCCTGAAAAGGATGCAAAGCTCCGAAACCTCCATGTCCATCAATCAATTGCAGACTCTTCAAAATGACAGTTTCAGAACTTTTGTTCACAAAATCCCAATTAAACTGACTACCTTGAAGAATCCACCCACCATTGTTTATAGTGCTTCCACCAGTATAACGAGCCAATATAAAATCGGTGATATCCTTGACAGAGACCGTACACTGACAAGTATGCTTGCCATCCAATGTAGTAGCTGTAATATTCGCCGTTCCCCGGGAAAGAGCTGTGATCCTTCCGGAAGCATCTACACTTGCCACTGATGGATCAGAACTCTCCCAACGTACGTCCTGGTCCGTCCGGTTAGTCAATGTCAATTGGTGGCTGTTATCTATTATCAACTGAAGAGTAGAAGAATCAAAAAGCATACTGCAATGCTGCTTCACCGTAACAACCTCTGATACTCCTGTGGAAGCATCGGAAAACACTATTTCCGTTTGCCTGTCATAACCTTCATATTGAGGGGCAACAATGAATGTATGGCTGCCGTCAACCAATGCGCGTGTAGCAGGTGCTTCGGTAATCCAATAATCGCTGATTTGAACCTTATAATTCACATTCGAACGCAGATTCACTGTAAAGGTTCCACCTGACTCATCAAATTCAAACTCTTTCGTCTCCACAACAAGTGCGTTCTTCTGACTTTGAACAATACGAACTTCCTCAGACAATTCACTATTCGCATCAAACAAACGTAATGTAGCAGAACGGTCATCATAGCTCTTATTTTCTGCTACATGCAAGTTTATGGTATGAGTAGAAAGACCACGGGTTTGAGCCTTGACCTCCGAAATCCAGTCAACATTCGGCATATCTATGGAATACTCAAAGTTACTGCTGACTTCAATCTTAATATCCTGCTCGGAATTATCCAATTGGAACTCTCTCGCTGTCAGAGTCAATATTCCTTCACCTGCCTGATAAATTGTGACTGTCTCACGTTTTTCACCACTTTTGATGGTTATGGTTCCTTCACGTTTCTCATAGTCTTGACTGGCATCAATCTGAAACTTAAGATGAGTAGAAGTCAAAGCACGGCTGGAAGGAGTATTGTCCAGATGAATCCAGCTTTGAGACTTTTCATCAATCAATACTTCATAATCAATATTGGACTTAACCTCTACATCCACATTTCCCCCTTCAAAAGGGACTTCGAAACGATCAGCTGTCAGAGTCAAAGCATCAAGTTGCTTTTGATTTACGAATACATTTTGGCAAGATTAATTTCCTTCAGATGGGACGGTACGGACAGTTCTCCGAACAAACATACCGAAACACATTCACGAAAGGCAACTTTGACTGGTTTGACTTCAATCAGCATCTTGCCAAGAAGGTCTGTACGGGCTCATTTCTGGCACTTGCCGTTGACCCGAGCTACATTCCGAAGTCGGGGAAGAAGACCCCGTGGTTTAGGAAGTTCTGGTCAGGGGCTGCAGGAGAGACCAAGAAGGGTCTGGAGCTGACGGGCATAGGCCTGATGGATGTCGACAACCACGAGTGTATGACTCTTGGCTCCTTCCAGACACCGGACTCCATAACACTTGAGGATATGGACTACAACCTGATTGATTGGTATCGGGAGCAACTGATTTCAAGGAAAGACAGGCTGCTTCCCATCACCAAAACCATTGTTGCAGATGCGTTCTTCTCCAAGGAAACATTTGTCCGGCCTTTGGTAAAGGAGGAGTTCAATGTCGTCAGCCGTTTGAGGAACGACGCCGTGCTGTTCTACCCTACAACAGAGTCTCCGACAGGAAAACGGGGTCGCCCGAAACTGTATGACGGGAAGGTGGATTTTGCCAACCTTGACACCTCGCGGTGCGAGGAAATCCCCGTAGACAACGGAAGACTCTTCGGCCTTAGAGCCTACTCCAAGAGCCTCAAAGGCTACGTAAAAATAGCAGTATGGTATCCTCTTGAGGGCAGGACCGACAGGTGGCAAATATACTTCAGTACGGATGTCTCCATGAGTACTAAAGATGTAATCAACTGCTATAGAGTACGTTTCCAGCTGGAGTTCTGCTTCCGCGATGCGAAGTCCTTTGCAGGGCTGACCAATTGTCAGGCGAGAGACCTCCGGCGATTGGAGTTCCACTTCAACGCATCTTTCTCCGCAATCAACCTTGCGAAGGTGGCCTGCAAGGAACTGGGAATGCCATTCTCGGTGTCCTCCTGCAAGTCCATGATTCACAACGCCTATATGCTTGAGCGATTTATTTGCGTGTCCGGTATGAAACCAGACCCGCATATTATTGACAAACTTTTCAAAGAACTGGTTTTATTTACTGCCAGAACCGCTTAGCTCCGGCTATTTATTAACGAACTATTGTATTATTGAGCTTTCGATAAATAAACGTTCCGTCCCTCTATGCGGCAGTGCAAATCCGTGGTCAGCTGCAAGGCTTCCAAGAATGGAAGTATACTCTCATAGCGTTTCACACTTCCCGTATAGGGTATGTCTGCCAGCGACGCATCTTCGTACACCACGTCGATGTTGTACCAACGCTCGAACGTCTGCATGATGTCACGAAGCTTCTTGTCTCGGAATGTATAGACTCCATCGACCCAACCCACATATTCTTCCAGATTGACCTCACGCTTTTCCGCATGCGTCCCCGAGAATACGGCCTGTTGGCCCGGAGCAAGAAACATCCTGTCATCCGTTGAAGGCAGATTGACTGCCACCCGGCCCTCCACAAGCGTGGTGTAGCACACGGTGTCCTCAGGATAGACATTGACATTGAAACGTGTCCCAAGCACTTCGATGTCGCCCATTCGCGTCTGCACGATAAATGGATGCGACTCGTCCGACACCACATCGAAGAAGGCTTCACCTTCCAGGAAGACCACACGTTGCGTGCCGACGAACACTTCCGGATAAATGAGCTTCGACTCGGCATTCAGCCTCACGCGTGTGCCGTCGGAAAGGAGCAATGTGTTTTCTGCCCCGCTGGGAATGACAAACTGGTTGTAGGACTCGACTTGCTGGCGGTCAAGGCGGCCAAGGGCCGACTGCGCAGCGGCTTGATATGACAAGCAACCATCCTCGTAGCTCACGGTGACGTCGCCGTCCGACAAGCTCAAATCCCCCGGATTGCCTTTTCCGATTTCCACTTCACGGCCGTCAGCCAAGACAAGCGTTCCCCTCGACTGGCCGGGGTCAAGCGCCCCTGCAAGGGAAAGTCCCTCCACGTCTGACTGCACGGGCCACAAAGCCCACGAAGCAACACCCAGCACAGCGACCGCTGCCACCCCCGCCACATAGCGGAATACACGACGGTACGCGCCGGACTGCCGTACGCCGACCTGCTGTGCAAAGCGTTCGAAAGCCTGTTCGCCCGAAACGGGAGAACGACCGAACACTTTTTGAAGCCGTTCCGGTTGTCCCAATTCCTCAAAACGCTTCCTCACCTCAGGTTCTTGCAGTAACCCGTAGGCCTTCTCCTCTTCTTTACTATTGGCCTCTCCTGTCACATACTTCTTTAATATGGATGCATCATTCAACAAGTTTCGCATAAGCTATATATATAAGGTGGTTGGTGCTCCTGCTATAACTTTATATTTTGTCTCCACCACCCATCAGCATGCAAAACAGCACGAAGGAGATTTTCGACAGATGCTCGCTCAGAAACTTGTAACTCCGCTGCTTCTGTGTCTTCACAGTGTTCAAGCTCACGTGCATGATGTCGGCAATCTCGTTCCAAGTGTGTCCCTTCAGCCGCAGACGGATGATGCGCGACTGGCTCTCGGGCAACTGGCCGACATAGAAATGAAGTTGCCTGATCAGCTCCTCCTGCAAGGCCAAGGCATAGAGTTCGTCCGAATCGTCCCAAGCCTCAGGCTGTTCCATGTTCGACAGGATGGTATGGTGAATACGATTGTTTCGCATGTATATCAGCGTATTGTTATAGCAGGCCCGATAGAGGTAATTGACCAACTCGTCCTGACTGGCAAACTGACGTTTGCTGTTCCAGATAGCCAAGAAGACATCCTGCACGAGGTCTTCCACCTCGTCGCTCATGTCGTCAAGCATCCTGGACACATAAGAACACAAGGCCGCATAATAATGACGATACATCACTTTCCAATGCTGTATGTTCTGTCGGTTGATTCCTCTGATGAACGCATCTCCTGTATCGTTCTCTCTGCTGGCCATAATTGCGTAAATCAATGATGTTTTCTCGCCAAAGATATGCATTTATTTTTTTTCCATCTCCATACGTCCAAAGTATTTTTGTACTTTTTTTCTATACTAAAAGCCGCCGACGACCGTATACGTCCCGTCTGAAAGCGTCAGAAGCTTTCAGAGCATCCTGAAGTCAGGATGAAACCACAGCCGCGGATGATGATAAATATTGCATACATCCCTCCAGTCTCCAAATGCCGCATTTGTCTCCGAAAGAAAACGGCTACGCGCAGCCTCCATTCCGCCCGAGCACCGAAAGGTATCCGCCCGACCACGGATAGGAGTCCATCCGAGAGCCGAAAGGAGTCCGTCCCTCCACCGAAACCAGCAAGCAGCCCCTCCAAGCTAACCAACTGGTATTCAAACCTTCCGTCCCAAACAGCCGGGCATCCGGAAAACCATTCCGGCAATAAGCCGTCAAGGAAGCCTCCAGAGAACGACATGAATGAAAAAAGAAGACATTCCGCCTTCCGGACCTCCCAACTGAAGAAAATATGCTTAAACTTGTCACCCTTTTGGGGCTTTTATGTATAATAAGGGTAAAGCATAGCTAAAAAATAGAGAATCGTAACATATTTATTCATTTAAATTCTAACTTATGAGAGGAAAAAGACTACTATTCCTACTTTGGGGAATGTGTTTCATGTCCTTGCATGTATGGGCCGACCTGCCGGACCGCGACGTGACACTACGCCTGAACAATGTGTCGATGGAAAAGTTTCTGGATGAACTGAAAGAGCAAACTTCCATCAACATCCTTTACAACGCACAAATGTTTAAAGAGACACCGGCTGTGACCGTAAATGCCAAGGACGAGCCTTGGCAGAAAGTGTTGCAGAAAGTGCTCCGCCCGCTGGGATTCGAGTATGCAGTCAAGAATGACATCGTCGTCATCCGCCCCATTGCGAAAGAAGAGGGAAAAACCGAAGAAAAGGTCATCAAAGGCTCCGTGGTGGACACAGACGGACTGCCGCTGGCCGGAGCCACCATCACCATCAAGCACGAAGACGGCACGTCGACCTATGCGCGTGCTAACATGGACGGCAACTTCCAAGTCGCAGCCGTGGGCGACGAGACATCACTGACGGCCTCATTCCTTGGTTATAAACTCCTGGAGCTGAAAGCCAACGCGAAAGGCTACAACTACAACTTCCGCTTGGAATCAGACTCGCAATACTTGGAAGAAGTCGTCGTGACCGGTATCTTCGACCGCAAGAAAGAAGGCTTCACGGGATCAGCCGTGACACTGAAAGGCGACGACCTGAAGAAATACAGCGCGACAAACATAGCCAAAGCATTGTCAGCCGTGGCACCGGGATTCCGCATCGTGGAAAACATCGACCTGGGTTCAAACCCCAACGGATTGCCCGAAATGAGCCTGCGCGGCCAGGCCAACATGGACTTGGGCAACGCCACGACATCCAACGAATTCCTGTCCGTACAAGGTGAATACGAGACTTATCCGAACCAGCCGCTCATCATCCTCGACGGCTTCGAGACGACCACGCAGAAGATGGTCGACCTCGACCCCGAACGCGTGGCCTCCGTCACACTGCTGAAGGACGCCGCAGCAACGGCCATCTACGGTTCGCGAGCAGCCAACGGCGTGATTGTCATCGAGACCAAGACTCCCAAAGCCGGACGCCTGTGGGTGACCTACGGCGGAGAGTTGCGCGTGGAGACGCCCGACCTGACCGACTACAACCTGATGAATGCCGAAGAAAAGCTGGCTACGGAATGGGCCGCCGGCATGTACACAGCTTCCGGCATCACGGCTGAAAAGCTGGAACTCTACCAACGCAAACTGCACGAAGTGAAACGCGGCGTGACCCCCTACTGGCCCGACAAGCCGCTGCGCACCGCATTCCAGCAGCGCCACACCTTGACGCTCGAAGGTGGCGACCAAGCCCTGCGCTACTCCATCTATGCAGGCTACAACATGTCGCCGGGCGTGATGAAGGACAGCAAGCGCGACGTGTTTACAGGTGAATTCAACATCCAATACCGTTTCAAGAAATTCCTGCTGAAGAACCGCCTGACGCTCGACAACTCGACAGCCGACGAATCGCCCTGGGGCAGCTTCAGCCAATACACCCGGCTCAATCCTTACCTCCGCGCCTATGATGAAAACGGAGAAATCCCTCAATATCTGGATGATTTTTCAAACCTGAACGTCGGCCAGGCCAACTACCCCAACCCGATGTACAACACGACGTTCAAGACCAAAGACCGGAGCACGAACCTGTCGTTCACCGAGCTGTTCAGTGCAGAGTGGAACCCCAATGCAGACTGGCGCATTGTGGGCAACTTCTCACTGACCAAAAGTTCAGGCAACCGCGACGTGTTCCGCCCGGCCCAGCACACAGCCTTTGCCAACATCACAGACCCGGCACTGAAGGGTGACTATGCACGCACAGAAAGCTCCTCGCTCAACTGGCAAGTGGACTTGACTGCGAGCTACAACAAACTGATAAACAACATCCACTACATCACAGGAAACACACGTTTCACCATGCAGGAGACCACCAGCGAGAGCTACGCAGCCCATGTGACAGGTTTCCCCAACGAAAACATGGATGAAATCCTCTTCGGCAGCCGCTATGATGAGAAGATGGAAGGCTTGGAAAGCACCAGCCGCCTGCTGAGCTGGGTGGCAGCCATGGGCTATTCTTACAAATATAAATACTCCATCGACTTCAATATCCGTCTGGACGGCTCGTCGCAGTTCGGTACAAACAACCGCTGGGCGCCCTTCTGGTCAGCCGGTCTCCGCTGGGACTTGAAGAAAGAAAACTTCCTGAAAGACGTCGACTTCCTCTCCGACCTCGTGTTGCGCGGCACATACGGTATCACGGGTTCACAGGGATTTGACCCCTACCAGGCACACTTGTATTACAGCTACAGCAACCTGCTGAAGCCTTACTACTCATCCGACGTCACCGGTGCTGAAATCTACGCCATGCCCAACGAAGACTTGAAATGGCAGGAGACACGCAACCTGAACCTGGCATTGGAAATGGGATTCCTGGACGGACGCCTGACCGGACGCATCGAATGGTACCGCAAGATTACCAACAACATGCTCACGTCCATCACCCTAGCCCCCTCGCTCGGATTCAACACCTATCCGGCCAACCTAGGAAAGATCGAAAACCAAGGCATCGAATTCAGCCTTTCGGCCATCCCTTACCAAGACCGTGCCAATCAGGCTTATTGGACCATCACTGTCAATGGTTCGCGCAATAAGGATAAACTGCTGAAAATCTCTGAAGCCATGCGCCACATGAACGAAGTGAACAATGCCAACCAAGACGACACGCCTCTCTCCCGCTACGTCGAAGGCGAATCGCTCAACCGCATTTGGGTGGTCCGCTCGCTGGGTATAGACCCGTCGACCGGTCTGGAAATCTTCCAGAAACGCAATGGCGACATGACAGGCGAATACGACCCTGTGGACATCGTCCCCATCGGCAACACCGAGCCTGACTGGCAAGGATTCATCAACTCATCCTTCACCTATCGCGGCTGGGGCGCCGACGTCAGCTTCCAATACAGGTTTGGAGGGCAAGTCTACAACCAGACGTTGCTCGACAAAGTGGAAAATGCTTCGCTGGTTTACAACGTTGACCGCCGCGTGATGGACCTAAGGTGGCAAAAGCCGGGCGACCGTTCACGCTTCAAGACGCTGAACTATCTGGCCAGCGACACGAAAGCCTCTTCACGCTTCATCATGGACGAGAACGTGTTCCAGTGGAGTTCACTTTCGCTCTACTATCGCATGGACCCTCAAAACGCTCCGTTCATAAGCAAACTGAGCCTGAGTTCGGCTAAAGTCTCCTTCAACATGGAAGACTTGTTCTACTTGTCGACCGTGAAGCGCGAACGCGGATTGGACTATCCCTATGCACGCACTTTCACGTTCTCTCTGAATCTGACTTTCTAACAACCCCACTATCAATCACATTATGAAAAAGACATACCTATACATATTGGCCGGTCTGCTGACCTTCTCTTCCTGCAACGACTGGCTGGATGTGGACCCGAAGACATCCATTCCGGCAGACAAAGAATTTGAGACGGAATATGGCTTCAAGGACGCCCTGACGGGTATTTACCTGAAATTGACCGACACGGAGCTTTATGCCCGCAATCTGACTTACGGCTATCTGGACGAACTGGCCGGCATCTACGAAGACCACTCCCTATCAAACGATGCAGACCGAACGGACATCTACGACTACACGGATGAAGCCGAAAGCCGCATCAACGGCATCTACGTGAAGATGTATAACACCATTGCCAATGTCAACAATCTGCTGACCAACCTGGAGGAACATCGCAACGTGCTGACTACACCCCTCTACTACGAGACCATGAAGGGCGAAGCGCTTGGCCTGCGTGCCTTCCTGCACTTCGACCTGCTCCGCCTCTATGGACCTATCTTCAGCGAGAACCCCAATGGGGAAGCCATCCCTTACCGCACGACGTTCGACAACGAGGCCACGCCCGTGTTGTCCGCCTCGGATGTCGTGGAAAAGATTCTGGCTGACCTGACGGAAGCACATGACTTGTTGGCCGACAACGACCCGTGCGACTTCTTCACCGACCGCACATCAGAAGAGTTTTCCGACAAAAACATGTTCCTCGTCGACCGCCAGTTCCGCATGAACCTCTACGCAGTGAAAGCCATGCTGGCACGGGTTTATAGCTACAAAGGCGATGCCGAAAGCCGCCGCCTGGCCGTGCAATACGCCCAGGAAGTCATCGATGCGACCGACTACTTCACGCTCTACACCACACAAGACGTCAACACCTACAACTCTATCCGCTACCGCGAACAGGTGTTCGGCATCAGCGTGTATGACTTGGAGAACATCCTGGAGAACAACAACATGAGCATGGCATCCGAACCAAGTATCCAATACCGTTACGTCACGCCACGGGCCAACTTCCAGGCCTTCTATGACCTCAACAGCGGAGGCGACACAGACTGGCGCTCACACGGTTTCGCCTTCAACAGTGTAGAGACCTACGAAGGCATGTTCATGTATTGCCTCAAGTACAACCAGGCGAACCTGTCGACCAATGCCGACGGAGCCGATGCCATCCCCCTCATCCGTTTGCCGGAGATGTATTACATCATCGCAGAATGCGCCGACGATCCGCAGACCAGTGCCGACGCCCTCAATGAAGTGCGATTCGCACGAGGCATCTCTTACGAAGATGAAATCAACACCGTCGACTATGACCGTCCCTATGCCGCAGGCGAAGACCCGTCGCTCAGCAAGCGCGTGAACCTCATCATGCACGAGTTGCGCAAAGAGTATTTTGCCGAAGGCCAACTGTTCTTCTACCTGAAGGCCCATCACTTCACCACCTTCGATGGTTGCCTCTTCGAAAACGGCATGCAAACAGAGCACTACCAATGGGTATTGCCTGAAGACGAAATCATATTTGGTAACAACAATAAACAGCAATAATCATGAAAAAGCTACTATATCTCTTGTGCTTCGTTTGGGCAGGTTCCTTCCTTACCGGGTGTTCGGAAGAGGAAATTGCCCTCTACGGCCAGGAAATGGCCATCACATTCAGCTCGGCCACCACACTCAACTACACATTTACGGATGAACACTATCTGAACGGCACCACGTCGCTCGAACTGAACTTCTACGCCCAGCTGCAAGGCGGACTGGTGGATGCCAACCGCACATTCTGCCTCAAGACAGAGCCCCGCGAAGGCTACTCGGAGTTGCCGGTCCTCCAACTGGAGAATCCCTACACCTACAGTGAGACCGACACCATCATCCAAGTCTATCCGCTGGTCGCACAACGCCCGGAAAAACCTTCGACGACACAGAGCTGTCTGCTGACGTTCGACTATGCGAACCCCGCTCACCAGTTTATCAAAGGACGTGTCGACATCTCGACCCTCACCGTCAACGTCACTTACAAGATCAAGCCTTCAACCTGGCGCGACGAAGCCTGGGGGACATACAGCGATGCTAAATACATGTTCATGATGGACGTGCTCGACAAGACCTACAGCTCCATGATGGACTACGAACTGCCCACTGTCGTCGATGCCTACGAAGCCTACAAGGCCGAAGGCGGAGATCCCATCTACGACGATAACAATGAAGAAATCACATTTCCCGAAACCAACGTAAATGCATAGTCCTATGAGAAAAACCATAAAAAGCCTCTGCGGCATGCTCACGCTTGCATTGGCATTCACGGCCTGCTATGACGATGAAGGCAACTATTCCTATCACGACATCAACGAAGTGGGCATCGTCATCCCTGAAACCGCGGTGAGAGTGCCGCGTGAAGGAGAAGTCACCGTGGTCATCACCCCGGCACTGTCGCAAACGATAGGTGCCAATGAAGAAAACCTCACCTTCCAGTGGTATAAAGGCCCGCAGTCGGCCACACGCATCTGCGAAAGCTCACCCGAGGAAGTGGCCAACGACCCCGACCGTCACAAGTCGGAACTCCATCGCTACAGCACTGACAAAAGCTGCACGCTGACCATTACGCCCTCTGACATCGAGTCCATCAAGCTCCTGCTCGAAGTGACCGACCAACGCGAAGGGACGAAATGGTATGCCGAGCGCATCGTGAACCTCGTCCTGCCCTTCAGCAGCACTTGGTTCGTCCTCCAGGAACAGGATGGGAAAGGTGTGCTTGGAGCTGCTGACGGAGAAGGCGAACTGGCCACTATCTTCCCCGACGTGTATGCCAGCGAATTCGGCACAACCTTCCCCTTGGAAGGAAAACCCCTGTCCATCGACGCCCAGCACAACTACGGCATCGGTTCGTGGAACTACACGATGGGCATCATGGCACCCTCGCCCATAGCCGTGCTCCACATCATGACCGACAGCGACCTGCAACTCGTCCGTCCCTCCACGCTCGAGACCACATACAACGGCAGACAGATGCTCCTGGGAGCCGACACGGGACAACCGCTCGCTTTGGAAACTTACGCCTATGGCAACTACGGCGAAGTGGCCGTAGCCCAAGGCAAGACGTGGCATTCGCTCATCGACGGATATGCCGTCTACTATACGGTGCGCAATCCGGAAGGCGAACAGCTCGAATCCAAGCAGTGGGCGGAATATGGAAGCAACTGGGTGACTTTCGATGAAAAGAAACATCGCTTCCTCTCTTATGTCTACAACTCCTCGGACGGCATGATGACCAGCTACACGAGCACACGGCCCATGAGAGCATACGGCCGTGCCTGGAGCGATGCCATCCCCAAGACGGCTTCCGTCCCCCAATCCGGCGAGCCGTCCCTGACCGACGTGTTTGACGCCAACGGACCGGAACTGGCTTCCATCGAAGTGCTCGACTTCGTCAGCACGGGAACATGGGCCTATGCCATCGCTACGGGTGGAACGTCCCCGCTCACGCTCTATGAGTTTTCATCATCCGCTGCGGAACCGACTTGTTCCGGACTCTACGAACTGAGCTTGCCTAACGGCGCACAAGCAGCAGACTGCCACTTTGCCGCATCTTGGGGCTTCGGACATATCCTGTTCATGGCCACCGGCAACAAAGTCTACAAAATAGACCTCAACCGCAACAATCCGGCCGTAAGCCTCATCTACGAATACACGGACAACGCAGCTGCCACGGCTGTGGCTCTCAAGTTCAAGGATATGGACAACAGCACTTATTTCCACGACCTCGGCGTGGCCTTCAACCGCGCTGACGGCACAGGCACAGTGGTCGAGCTGCGGCTGACGCAAGCTGGCGACGTAAACCGCGAAGAAGGCAGCACGTTCGAATACACCGGCTTCGGCACCATCGTCGATCTTGCATTCAACCATGCCGAGTGACGGCATGTGACATTCCTCCGGAAACATGCGTGCGCAGGTTCCTTCCCGGCACAGCCCGTGCGGAAAAGCCTGCGCACGCTTTCTTTCCTTGAGATAAGCACTCACGCACAAGGCATTCTGTCGCATAAGATATGTAATCAGTCATGCAAAACATTGCAACTGGTAATACAAGACCTTGCAATAGGTAATACAACATATTGCAATAGGCAGTGCAAGACTTTGCAACAGGCAATGCATACAACGCGACTACTTCAAGCTTCATTCAAAAACTCATTATGAAAAAACTACTATTTACCTTGCTGGCCGTCGGATACGCCTGGGTTCTCCCGGCACAAGAAGGTCTCTTCGGCATGGAACGCAAAGGCGAGACCATCCATTGGTCCATCCCCGACTCCCTGCTGGGACGCGACTTGATGCTCACGACCACCGTGCTGAAAGCCCCGGCCCGCACGACGCCGGACTATACAAAGAAATATGGCCACCCGGGCGACCTCTTCGGGCCTATCATATTGCGTTTCCGCAAGGTGGACGGTGAAATGTGGGTGACCGACCCGCTCTACGACCGCCATCTGCCGGCCACGAGCGACGATCCCATCGTGAACATCGCACGCCTGCGCGGCGACGAACGCCTGTATGACACCCTGCCCATCGTCTCCGAATCCGACGGACAGACGACCATCGACGTGAGCCGCTGGCTGAAAAGCAACCAACTCTTGGGACTGAAACCCGTAGCCTTCGAACTGGAACTGGGCACGGAAGACGCCTCACGCACACAGCTCAAGGACGTCAAAGCCCTCCCTCACTGTATGCTCATACGCAAAAGGCTGACCTATCGCCCGCTCCCGTTCATGACTCCCGGACGCAAAGCCAGCACGAGTGAAAGCGAATGGGAAGTCGGCATCTGCCTGTCGTTGCTCCCCAAGCATCCTATGCCCGTGCGTCCGTCGGGGATGCCCTACTTCGGCATCACGCAGCAGGAGTACCAAACGAATCCCCTACGGGCCTCATCACGCAGTCTGATGAAGCGCTGGCGCTTGGAACTGACCCCGGAAGACAGTGTCCGCTACTTCCAAGGCGAACTCGTCGAACCCATACATCCCATAGTGGTCTATGTCGACCGCCACACTCCAGCCCGCTGGCTACCGTGCATCATGGCCTCGATAGACGCCTGGCAGGAAGCATTCGAACAAGCAGGCTTCAAGAACGCCATCCGCGCGGTGAAAGAGCCGACGGACGACCCGAACTTCTACAACTATGACAACAGCCACGCCTACATCTCCTGGAAACCGTCAGGGCAATCCAATGCCTACGGCCCTACTCCTTGCCTGGCCAGCACGGGCGAAGTGAAAGCCTGTCACATAGGCATCTTCAGTTCCGTTCCCGACCTGTTGCAGCTCTGGTATTTCACCCAATGCGGCGCGGCAGACCCGCAGGCTTGGGACGTGGAGCTGCCCCAATCCGTCATGGACGAACTGATGAAGCTGGTCTTCACGCACGAAATCGGCCATTCACTGGGACTGGAACACAACTTCTTCGGCAGCAGCCTCCATTCGCTGGATGAATTGCGTGACAACGATTTCCTCTCCCGACACGGCATGGGGTCGTCCATCATGGACTACATGCGCTGCAACTATGCGCTGCGCCCCGGCGACCGGACCGACCTGCGCAACCGCATCGCCCGCATCGGCGAATACGACCGTTGGGCCATCGAATACGGCTACCGCATTTTCCCCGGAAAGACGGAAGAAGAGCAGGAACGCAACCGCCAGGCATGGCTCAAACAGACAGCCGGCGAACTGCAACACCGGTTTCTCGGGAGCAACGACGTACGCGCCCAGTCGGAGGACTTGGGTGACGACCACGTGGCCTTCAACACACAGGGCGTGGAGAACCTGAAATACTTGTGCTCCCAGCCTGCGGCCTGGGATAGCCCCGACATACAGTCACTGCACGTCCGCCAGAGACGTTATCAATACATGATTACGATGCTGACAGAATGGACCAAACAAGTGCTCATGCACCTGGGCGGATACACACAGGACGAAGCCGGAAAGGGCATCGTGTGGGAAAAGGCAGACTACAACCGGAAGGTCATCGACTATCTGCAATCCTATGTGCTCACTCCGCCGGAATGGCTCTTTGATGCCCAGCTGGTCAACCGGTTGGAACTCGACCGGACGACACTGGCCCGCAACTTTTATGACAAGATGATGCCGTGGGTCACCGACCGTTTTGCCGACATAAGCCGCGCACAGTGCGCCGGCACGGAAGGCCTTCTCACGCTCGAAGAATATGTCAGTTCCCTGCATGCCGCTCTTTTCTCCGAGTGGCAACAACCTGCCACCCCCGTCAGCGATCTGAAATTTGAAGCCCAGCGGGCTTATATTGACCAGTTGGCAAACTACCTGCAACGCAGTTCGAACCATTCGAGCCACGTGCTTGCCCTAGTCACTGCGGAATGTGCACGCCTACTACAGGAGGCTGAAGCCTACGCCGGCCAAACACCTCCGGGCAAAGACCGGGGACAAGCCCTGGAACTCATCGAAAAACTACAAGCTATCACAAACTAACACACTGACACATTATGCTCAAACATTGGTTGTTATACTACCTATGCCTATGTCCTCTGTTCCTCTGCGCACAAACTCCGCAGGCTACCCCCAGCGGACAAACAAAAGACTTCTTTCATCAGGAAGGAATGAAAAAGGTGGACGGCATCTTGCCAGTCTATCAACACAAAGGAAAAGTCTATCTGGAATTTCCCCGCTCCGTGTGGGGACGCGAAGTGCTCATCTCGGCACAAATCGACCGCGGTTTCGACTTGGTGAACCGTCCGGCGAAGAGCTTGGGCGTGGTGCGGGTGAAAGTCGACGACAACAAGCAGGTGACACTGGCACAACCGTCCTACGCCGACCGTATGCCGGAGGCTTTCAAGGAAGCCGTCATCGAAGCGAACGAACAAACCTATCCGGCAGAAGCTGTCTCTCCGGAAGGAGGCATCGTCATCGACGTAACCAAGCTCCTGTCGACCGGCAGCGAATGGTTCTCTTACAGCTACACTCCCATCCGCGGGCTGGACGCACAACATGCTTCCGTGACCGGAGCGTCAGCCTTTGCCGACGGCGTCTGCTTCCACATCCAGCGTCGGCACGGCTACTCTCCGGAACGTGCCAATGTGTCCAGTGCCATCACCATGTTGCCTGAAGGTTCCATGCCCTTGTGGCTCTCCTGCACGGTGAGTGTGTTGCCGGCTGACGACATGTCCGTCCGCCTGATGGAGAAAGACTATGGATTCCAGAGCCTCACCTTTGGCGACCACATGCAAGACCCCTACATGAAGGTGACCGACTCCCTCATGATTCGCTGGCGGATGGAAGTGTCCCCGGCCGACAAACAGAAATATGCCAAAGGGGAGAACGTGCGCCCGCTCCGACCGCTGACCTTGTGTGTCGACCGCCATTTCCCCGAGCGATTCCGTCCGGCAGTCCGGGAGGCTGTTGCGGCTTGGAACAACGCATTCCTCCGAGCTGGTTTCCGCGACGCGCTGCAACTCAAAGAACTGGCCGAAAACGACAACCCGGCAACCTGCCAAGCCTTGCTTTCCTATGATCTGGGGACACCGGACGTGGAACGTTCCTACATCTGCCATCCGCGTACCGGAGAAATCCTATCCTGCCGCATCAATGTGGGACACGGCTGCACAGCCGCCCTGCTGGATGACTATTGGTGGCAGGAAGACGTCGCCCGCAACGATTCGTCAACGGCGGTCGAATTGCTGAAAGGCGAACTGCTCTGTGCCATCGGCGACATGCTGGGAATGCGCCCTTCATCACCTGACCCCCTGTTTCTGAAATCTTCCTGCACGCTGGACGAATCCTCTGCTTGGGATGCAGCCACAGGCTATCGCGTATTCCCCGACGCCAAAAACTGCTATGAAGACAGAGACCAGCTACGCCAATGGAGAAAGGAAAACCGCCCGAAAACGGATTCCAAAGCCAACCTCCTCAACCTGTACGCCGGAAAACTGCAACACCTGCAAAAGCAATTCCGCAAACTTGACAAGACACAGCCTGCCGACTACAGAACACTCTACAAAAACGGAATGCAACTCTACGGACGCTATGTGAACGAAATAGCCCGGTACGTCGGAAGCGACCAGCCCGAAACCATGCAACAAGAGGCCATGAACCTGCTGACGGAGTACTTCTTCGAAGGCAGCACACGGTTCGACAACCCCTACATCAGGGCGCATACGACAGAAAACAGGCACACTCTCCTGTCATCGCCTGCGACGGACGTATTCACCCACCTGCTCTCACAAGAGACTGTCGCGACGCTGCAACGCGCCGAGTGGTATGCCGGAAAGAAGGACAAGGGACTCACAGCCCAACGTTTCTTCCAATCGCTTTATACCTCGCTCTTCGGCAACTTCGAGCCCGACCGGGACTTCACCTACGAGCAGCTCGACCTGATGCTCTCCTGCATGGAGGCATGGAAAAACGCCCTGAACGCCGATGAGAAATCGGGCAACACGACAGGCAAAGTGCGGCTCGAAACCGAATGGAAGCATGTCAAGAGCCAACTGGAAAAACTGGCAGAAAGCCACCCCAATCCCTCGATGCGCTCACTCTTCGCCTGGATGTCACGCCGTTGAGCAGAAATACCGGAAGAAATCGAGTAGGAGGAAAACGAAGTGATTTTCTTCCTACTTTCGTTTTCCGACCTCTCCCACCACCACGCATGCGGTTCCGCACGTGGCGGTTCTTTATTTAGGATACCATTTGAGATACTCCTCATAAAGGGTTGGATACCCGGCAATTTTTAGTCGTTCGTTAGTCATAGAACTGTGTGTTATCCAACTGTCAGCAATACGCCAGTACCCCAGTCGAGTATAACCCCATTCATAGGCTTTCCTCTTAGGGATTCCACATCGAATCAGATTTGATATTCTCGTCTTTGGGTTTTTCCAAGATTTCCATATACACATTCGTATGCGACGTCGTAACCATTCGTCTGTTTCAAGGAGAAGACGTTTCATGTTGGCAAGGTGGTAATATCCTATCCACCCTCTTATGTACTCCTTGAGTTTTTGTTTCCTACGTTCATAACCCATTCCGTTGCTACGACCTGTCAGTTCTTTCAAACGGGACTTCATCCTCGCTTTGGATTTGGGATGGACGTATAATTCAAATTTACCTTTGGAGTTATAAAAGGAATAACCTAAGTATTTGACACCTTTGACATATGAGACTGTTGTCTTTTCCTTGTTTACTCTAAGATGAAGTTTACCCTCTATGAATCGGGTAATGGATTCCTTGGTCTGTTTCGCCGCACTTTTACTTCGGCAGAATATCATTGAATCATCAGCATACCGAACAAAAAGATGACCTCTTCGGGTTAGTTCCTTGTCGAGTTCATTAAGCATGATATTACTTAACAGGGGACTTAATGGACCACCTTGAGGAGTGCCTTCGTTGCTCGCATCAAACATACCATGATTCAGGATTCCGCTGCGGAGATATTTGTGTATAAGACTCACCACTCTTCCATCCTTTATTGTACGGCTCAGTATTTCTATCAGACGACTGTGGCATACTGTATCGAAGAATCGCTCGAGGTCAAGGTCTACTACATATTTGTAACCTGAGTTGACGATGTCTTTCGCTCTGCGTAATGCATCATGGCAGCCACGTCTCGGACGGAAACCGAAACTGTTTCGGCTAAACTGAGCTTCGTAGATGGGGGTTAGTACTTGGTTGATGGCTTGCTGTATCAGTCGGTCTACAACGGTCGGTATTCCTAACTGTCGCATCTTGCCGTTATCCTTAGGGATTTCCACTCTAAGGACAGGATTGGGACGGTAACTACCCTCAAGCAGAGAGTATATCAAGCTTTTCTTGTTGGCGAGGAGCCATGCGAAAAGTTCGTCACATGACATCTTGTCGATACCGCCACACCCTTTGTTTCTGACTACAGTCTTATAAGACTTATTCAGATTCTCGGGTGAAAGAATAACTTCCAGAAGATGCTCTCTGTCAAATGGCACTTCCACGACATTGTCTTCAACCATCCATATGAAGGTCTGCGCTCCCACATACCATTCAGATTCCGTCTTAGCTCTCTGAGGGCAGCCTAGAACTTCTGTTCCAGTTTTGTGCATTCGTTCCAACATACGGTAGTTTTCTATTATTATCGTTTAAATAAAGTTCTTTCCTCCACAAACTTATCGACACGTTTGCTACTATGACATCTGCTGACTTCTCACGACAAGCTTTACTCCGCTGATTTCGATTTTTTCACTATTCTCATGCGTCCGTGAGACCTCCTCGGATAAGGGTATTAACTTTCAATCTTATGTCTGCTTCATTTACATCAACCGTTCCGAATAGCTATAGGGCTTTGGTTGGCTTTGCAACCTTACCCACGGTTATATGCCTTATATGAAGTTTCTGTTCGTCAGACCAGATGTTTGCCGCCAGCTTCTTTCAGATTCCAACTCGCGATGGACACCCTTGCTATTGGCTGTATGATTCCCGCTATTAGGGCTCATTGGGGACTTGCACCCGTTAGCTAATACTCATGCCGAGCATACAAAGCAAGCCTCCGTCGGGCATTGCGCTGACGGAGGCCAAAGTTATGCGATGTGTCCGCTATATCCGGACGAGAGACAATGACACTAAGCAAGTGTCATGGCAACTCTCACGCTTTTACTTTTCACATGTTTGGTTTCTTGGCAGTTTCTTTCATTCATCCAGTTCGCTCACGGCTTTTCGGATGCCGTATGCCACCGAGGTCATTTTATTTCTTGTCGCAGACAAAGCCGATGACAGACTGGTAGCCGAGACGGTACGTTTCCCGTCTTTCGACAGCAGGAACCCTCCGCGAGCGAGAACAGACTGCCAGTGCGCCTGTATGTATGACCTCTCAAGAAGGGCATCGAAGAGTACGGCCACATGGCGGATGTTGTTCACCCGGATTTGAAATCCCCTCTTGCAAGCAAAAAGAGCTTCCATATCCTCCATGCGGACTGTAGAAACGCAAAACAGATGATAAGTATTGGCGCAAGCCACGATACCTGTCATCTGTTCTTTGGTCAAATCACAGCCAAAAGAAATGGGTGGAGCATTCAGGGAAAAGCCGGTTTCATCCCGGTCGGCGGGAGAGCCGGGGTCTGAAATGTCATACATCCTTTTTAGTTCCATGCAGTTCTCGAATGAAAAGGTGTCCGCCACGAATAAAAAGCGGGTGCGTTCAGCCAGGTCGGTCAGAAGGACCTTGGCAATGTGAAGGTTCATTGCGTGGCAGTTCCGGCAGACTACGTTGCCACAATCAATGTACCGGTGACTGTTGATGAAGTCATCCACAAAGCGGCCATACCGTTTGCCGCCTGCCACGACATCATGTAGATAGATTTCCCTCGCTTCAGCGAGCAGGGCGAAAAGTTCTTCCGCTACATCCTGTTCTGCCGCGATGTGACGGCAGTGTTGCTTCCCTCCAAAAAGAGAGAAGACCATTTTCTGGTCTGTTCATGTCGAATTACTTTTAATTGATTGATAAATTATGATAATAGGATGTACTTCGATTGCATGGACAACCGAAGCTACACCCAATAAATATGTCCGCAAATTTGACATGATAATGGATCTGTTGTCAGTCGAATAAACCGTTTACAAGATTGACTGCCTCGTCTTTCTTCTTGTTGATAATCTTTGCATATACCTGGGTCATTTTTACATCCGCATGGCCGAGCAACTTCGAGGTAGTGTAAAGGTCTGCACCGAGGGTCAGCATCATCGTGGCGAAGGTGTGCCGACTTGTGTGGAACAGAACCCACAAAGCAGCCGCCTGCAAACAGGTAACAACAAAACGTAACCCGTTTGAAATGAGCGGTTTTTCATTATTCTACCAGATGCCGAAAACGCAACGGAGTGCGGAATATTGAGCCATTTCAGTTACCAAGCCGTTAGCCGTCAGTTACCGAAGCAAGGACAGGTAACGCACGGAAAATGAAATTGTTGCAAGCCCGTGCCGATTGCTCCGATACGCACCGTTCTGCAAATCAATGGACGCTTACTCATAAGTTAATTTTGCGACAAAAACAGTAAGCGTATGAAAGTTGAAAAATTCAAGGTGCTGCTCTACCTGAAAAAGAGCGGAACGGACAAGTCGGGCAAAGCCCCGATAATGGGAAGGATAACGGTGAACCGTACGATGGCGCAGTTCGGATGCAAGCTGTCGTGCAAGCCGGAGTTGTGGAACGCAAGGGAAAGCCGTCTGGACGGCAAGAGCCGCGAGGCGGTGGAGACCAACACGAAAATAGACAAGCTGCTGCTTGCGGTCAATTCGGCATTTGATACGTTGGTGGAGCGTGGGCAAGACTTTGACGCAACGGCGGTCAAGGACTTGTTTCAAGGGAGTATGGACACGCAGATGACCCTGCTAAGGATGACCGACCGCATCTGCGAGGACTTGAAAGCCCGTATAGGCATCGACCGTGCCAAGGGAACCTATCCCGGCTATTACTACATGAGAAGGACATTGGGCGAATTCATCGAGTGGCAGTTCAAGACGAAGGACATCGCTTTCGGGCAGCTTTCCGAACAGTTCATACACGATTACCAGAACTTCGTGATGGACGTGAAAGGCTTGGCGGTGGACACCGTGCGCCACTATCTCGCCATCTTGAAAAAGGTATGCCGCATCGCCTACAAGGAGGGGTATGCGGAAAGATGCTTCTTTGCAAATTTCACCTTACCGCAAAAGACAGAGCGTACACCGAGGGCGTTGAGCCGTGAGGACTTTGAAAAGATACGCGATGTGGAGATACCCGCATGGCGCACCACGCATATCCTTGTGCGTGACCTCTTCCTGTTTGCCTGTTATACGGGGACCGCCTATGCAGATGCGGTGAGCGTGACAAGGGACAATCTGTATACCGATGACGAGGGATGCCTTTGGCTGAAATACCGCCGCCAGAAGAACGAGCTTCGGGCAAGCGTGAAACTGCTGCCGGAAGCACTCGCCCTGATTGAGAAGTACCATGACGAAAACCGCCCGACGCTGTTCCCGATGGTATACCATCCGAACCTCCGCCGGCACATGAAATCCCTTGCCGTCCTCGCAGGGGTGAGCAGCACCTTGTGCTACCATCAGGCACGGCACTCCTTCGCCTCGCTGATTACGCTGGAAACCGGAGTGCCGATTGAAACCATCAGCCGGATGCTTGGTCACTCCGATATAACCACGACCCAAGTCTATGCCCGTGTCACTCCGAAAAAGCTGTTTGAAGACATGGACAGATACATCGAGGCGACCAAAGACTTAAAACTTGTTCTTTAACTGATAAAAACATCACAACCATGCGCAGTACATTTTCCATATTACCGTACATCAACCGTAGCAAAGTAAAGGCTGACGGCACGACCGCCGTCCTCTGCCGCATCACAATAGACGGCAAGAGTTCCACAATGGCGACGGGCATCTATTGCAGACCGGAGGACTGGAACAGCAGCAAGGGAACCATTCGCACCGTCCGCGAGAACAGCCGCTTGCAGGAGTTCAAGAAGTCCGTTGAACTTGCCTATGAGGATTCGTTGAAGAAACAGAACGTGGTGAGTGCCGAACTGCTCAAAAATGCGCTGGCAAGGAAAGCCGTCATCCCCACCAAGCTGCTGCAGATGGGAGAAAGGGAGCTTGAACGTCTGCTTGTCCGCTCAAAGGAGATAAATTCCACATCGACATACAGGAACTCAACGTATTATCAGAAGTACCTGAAAGATTACCTCACGTCATTGGGCAAGGAGGACATCGACTTTACTGACATCACGGAGGAGTTCGGCAGTTCTTATAAAGCCTTCCTGAAACGCTACAAGAACTTCGCTCCGTCACAGATGAACAAGTGCCTGTGCTGGCTGAGCAAGCTGGTGTACCTCGCCGTAGACTACGAGATACTCCGTGCCAACCCGTTGGAGGACATGGAATACGAGAAGAAGCCCGCACCGAAGCACAGGCACATCAGCCGTGCCGAACTGAAAGCCATCCTTGAAACACCCATGCTCGACCCGTTGCAGGAACTTGGGCGCAGGGCATTTTTGTTTTCAACGTTCACGGGTTTGGCGTATGTGGACATCATGCTGCTCCATCCGCACCATATCGGCACGACGGCGGACGGCAGGCGTTACGTCCGCATCAACCGCAAGAAGACCAACGTGGAGGCGTTCATCCCCCTGCATCCGATAGCGGAGCAGATACTCGACCTCTACAACACGACGGATGATACGAAGCCCGTCTTTCCGCTTCCGAGCCGTGACGAGATGTGGTTCGAGATACACGAGCTGGGCGTGTCGATAGGACGGAAAGAAAACTTGTCCTACCATCAAAGCCGCCATTCGTTCGGAACTTTCCTGATTTCGGAGGGCATCCCCATCGAGAGCATCGCCAAGATGATGGGGCATTCAGGCATAAAGACCACCCAGCGGTACGCGGAGGTGACTGACAAGAAGATTTCAAAGGACATGGACAACCTGATGGCGGTCAGAATGATGTACGGAACGGGCAAATGGTACAAAAGACAAGAACTGCCAAAAGAAACAAACATTGATAATGAATAATATGAGGCATGACAATGGAACGGGGAATAATCACAATCACAGAAAACGGGGCGGTTGCCATGCCGACCGCTCCCGTCTGGATGACGCAGCAGGAAATGTCCGATGCGTTCAATGTGTTCGGCTGCTACATCCGCAAGGCTGTCCATGCCATATACAAGAATGGCGAATTGTTGGAAAGCGAAACGAAGCGGTACATCAAACAGGACAACGGGATAAACTACGATGTTTACAGCCTTGAAATGGTGATAGCCGTTTCCTTCAAGTTAAGAGGTCGGGAAAGCATGGCTTTCAGACGGTTTATCATGGGCAGGCTGACCATGAACAACAGACAGCCCGTCAACCTTTTCTTTTCGCTCTCCCCGTCACGTGGAAAGAGAGCGGGAAATTGAGCAGACCTCAGACGGCGTATGAGATACCCTCAAACGGCGTGTAAGGCTATCTCTTACGCCGTTTGAGGGTAACACCGTTTTACAGGGGATTTCCGTCAGCCTATCTGAACGCCTCCCGATAATTGGCGGCAAGCATCCGTTCTATGTCCGATTCCTTGTACAGAATCTTGCCGCCCAACTGGTAATAGGCGATTATGCCGTTGTTGCGGTAGTCCTGCAAGGTGCGTCGGCTCACTTTCAGCCGTGCAGACACCTCCCTGTCCGTCAGGAAACGTTCACCGCCTAATGTCGGACGGCTGTTTGCCATGAAGTTCTCGATGCCGTCCAACAGACGGTCAAGGCTGTCGCCGAACTCAGCGATAAGCGCATGGTTCTTGGTAATCATTTCACTCATTGTTACATTGGATTTAGTGGTACAATAATAATCAAACGGCTTTGTCTGCCAGCTTACGTTCAACGGGCTTGACAATGCGCGACACATCCTCCGGTCGGTAAAACACCTTGTGGTTTATCTGCGAATAGGCCAGCGTGCCGTTATCACGCAGCGTCTGTAAGGTGCGCGGACTGAAGTTCAACTGTCGGCAGACCTCTTGGTTGTCCATCCAGCGGTTTAATGACTTGCCGCCTTGTTTGGCAAGGAGTTCGTTCACACGGTCGGAGAAGCGGCTGAACTTCGCCGCCATTTCCTCAAACGCCTCTTTCTGAAAAATCAATACTTCCATTGTCGATACTGTTTTTAATGTTGATACTCGGTTTTGGACGCAAAGTAAATGGGCATTACGCATCAAACGATGGGTTGGCACAATCGTGGCAGCTTGTGGCAGGGAGTGGCGTTATCCGCCGACCCCGTGACGGCTGTTCCAAGCGTCCGTGATGCAAAGGAAAGCGAAGTCCGGCACAATCCAACCGCTTCGCACCTGCGTGGCAGCATTTGGCATCGGTGTGGTAGCCTGTGGCGTTCATCAGGTTCAAATAAGCCTGCTAATAAACCTGAGCTTGATGTAGAATGAAGTAAGACTTTATTTTATGGAATAGGATTGATTTGAAGAAACATAAAAGCCAACCCATCAAGGAGAAGTTTTGATGGGGAGCAGGTTTGTGTTTCGGGCATACCGAAACGGTTCGCTCCCCATGTTTTGGAAGACGCAAAATCCCTAAAAATAGGTATTGCACGACAATTTCAAGCCTTATACTTTTGCAAAAAATTAAAAACAGACATTGTTCATTATAAATGCAAGTGCTGAAAGAGGACATACGGGGTCGGATATTGACGATTGCCAGGCAGCAATTCGAGAAGAAAGGCTATTCCAAAACTTCCATGCGCGAAATAGCGGAGTTAGCTGGGGTTGGTGTCGGGAATATCTATAACTACTTCACAAGCAAAGATGAATTATTCCATGAAGTGGTCCGTCCTGTTTTGTGCGCTTTGGAAGCCATGCTGCAAGAACACCACGGCATACGGGGCGAAGATATTATGATGATGCGGTCGGAAAAATACCTGAAATCCTGCATTGATGAATATGTTTCGCTTATAGACAAACACCGTTCGCTAATGGAAATACTGTTGTTCCGTGCGCAAGGTTCTTCATTGGAACGCTTCCGTGAGAATTATACCGACCGTTCCACGGAATTGGTTAAGGCGTGGTTCGCGTCCATGCAGCGGAAACATCCCGAAATCAATACGGCTGTGTCCGATTTTATCATTCATTTGCATACGGTATGGATGTTCACGATGTTCGAGGAGCTATTGATGCATTCCGTACCCCGGCAAGAGATGGAGGCTATTTTGCACGATTATATTCTGTTTGAAATCCAAGGTTGGAGGGCTATTATCAAAATATGAGATACAAGCAACGCACATACAGACAATCAACCGCATCAGGACGGCTGGCAGGGAGGAAATCTTCACGGAGGTTTCCTCCTTTTTTTATGAACAAATCTGAATATCGTTCACTAATAGAATAAAGACATGAAACAGAAACACGAGTTTAAGAGCATTGTGGCGGAAACACTGCTTATTCCGTTATACATGAGAGCCAAAGAAAGCCGCCGGGATAATCCCATCCTGTATGACAAGGCTGCGGAGCGGTTGGCGGACAGTCTGGAATACGATTACTCCCAATTTGACGGGGCAAAACTGAGCGAAGTGGGATGTGTGGTGCGCGGATGGTATTTCGACCGTGCCGTGCGGCGGTTTATCGAAGCGCATCCCCATCCGGTCGTGGTCAATGTAGGCTGCGGACTGGACACCCGTTTCCAGCGTATTGGTGACCGGAAAGCGGTCTTTTATGATTTGGACTTGCCGGAGGTCATCGCTTTGCGCCGAGAGTTGATACCCGAACAACAGGGAAATGCCTATATCGCGGCATCCTTACTGGAAACTGATTGGATGGACGACCTGCTTCGGAAGCATCCCGATGCGCAATTCATTTTCATCGTGGAAGGTGTGCTGATGTATTTTTATGAGAAACAAGTGAGAGCCTTCCTGCACCACGTAGCGAGCCGTTTCGGGGGAGGCGAACTATGGTTTGACGTGTGCGGCACGATGATGAGCCGACACGGAGTAAAGCCCGATTCTCTTCGCAAACACGAGGCTCAAATCCGTTCAGGGCTGAGTGACGGGCATTTAGTGGAACAATGGGAACCGGCTTTGCGGCTTATCGAGCAAGCCAACTATATGAAGTTCTTCCGTCCGCGCTGGGGCTTTTTCTTCGGGCAGATATTGGGGAGGATGACTCGGCTGTGCTACAAGTTCAGTTCGTTGCTGGGGTATAAAATCATTTCAAAATAACGCAATAACAATGGAGAAGTCAAAAAAGAAAGAAGGTTTGTCCCGACTGTTCGAGATAGCGGGGCAAAGGAAAGGTCTGCTCATATTAGCAGGTCTGCTGTCCGCCGGAAGTGCGGTATGTATGCTTGTGCCTTATTGGGCGGTTTATGAAATCTTAAAAGAACTGCTCTCGCATGGCGTAAATCCTGCCGCTTCGGATGGAGCGGACATGATGCGTTGGGGATGGATAGCGTTTGGAGGGCTTGTTGGCGGACTGATATTGCTCTATGCTGCTCTGATGTCCTCCCATGTGGCGGCATTCCGTATTCTGTACGGGTTGCGCATCCGTTTGTCCGAGCATATCGGCAAGTTACCTTTGGGATATCTGAACAACACTTCCACGGGAGCCATTAAGAAAACGATGGACCAGAACATCGAAAAGATTGAAGGCTTCATCGCCCATACCATCCCGGATTTGGTCAATGTCGTGGCAACAGTGGCGGTGATGCTGGTCATCTTTTTCTCTTTGGATGTATGGCTGACGGTGGTCTGTCTGGCGGTTGTGGTGCTTAGCCTCTTCCTGCAATTCTCCAATTTCATGGGAAAACGGGCAAGAGAGTTCATGTCCATCTATTACGATGCACAGGAAAAAATGAGCGCATCCGCCGTGCAATATGTGCGTGGAATGCCTGTCGTCAAGATTTTCGGGCAAAGTGTCCGTTCGTTCCGTCAGTTCAACGCCGAGATACAAGCATACAAGACATTCGCCTTGAAGTGCTGTGACACTTATCAGAACGGGATGATCGCATTTACCGTCTTGCTCAATTCGATGGTGACATTCATCCTCCCGATGGGCATCCTGCTGTTGCAAGCCAGTCCGCAATCACTCTCATTGGCAGTGGTGTGGCTGTTTTTTATCATCATGGGGCCGGGTATGGCTTCTCCCGTTTACAAACTGACCTTTTTAGGAGGGAATACGCGCGAAATTAACGAAGGGGTGAACCGCATTGACCGCATATTGGAAAAGAAGCCTGTGCCGGAGCCGGAACATCCGCAAGTGCCGACCGCTTACGATGTGGAATTTCGTCATGTGTCATTTTCCTACGAAAACACGGAACAGGGAACACGTACGGAAGCCTTGCGTGATGTCAGCTTTGTCGCGCCACAAGGAAAGATAACCGCTCTCGTAGGTCCGTCTGGAAGCGGCAAATCAACGGTTGCCAACCTGATACCTCGGTTCTGGGATGTGGAGCAAGGGAAAATATGTATAGGCGGTGCAGATATACGCCAAATACCTACCGCAAAACTGATGGATATGGTTTCATTCGTCTTTCAAGACACTTTCCTTTTTTACGACACTCTTTATGAGAACATCGCCGTAGGCTCTCCTGATGCCACGAAAGAAAAGGTGATAGCCGCTGCGAAAGCTGCCCAATGCCACGATTTCATAGAGCGTTTGCCGCAAGGCTACGAAACAAGGATAGGCGATAAAGGTGTATTCCTGTCCGGCGGTGAAGCCCAACGGATATGTGTGGCTCGTGCCATATTGAAGAATGCTCCGATACTGGTGTTGGACGAAGCGACTGCTTTCGCTGACCCTGAAAACGAGCATAAAATGCAGATGGCTTTGCAGTCGCTGATAAAGGACAAGACGGTCATTGTGATTGCCCATCGCCTTTCTTCCATTATTTCTGCGCATCAGATTGTCGTCATGAAAGAAGGAAGCATTGTGCAATGCGGAAGGCATGAACAATTGTCTGTGACGGAGGGTGTATATAAAAACATGTGGGATGCCTATACGAGCGCATACCATTGGACGTTGAACAAAAACTAAAAGCAATATGAGAAAGAAGAATTTCTTAAACAAGGTCTTGCAAAACACAAGTTGTCCGCAAGGATTTTGGGGACGGATGATTTTGCGAGGAATGAATTGTTTTCATGCATCTTTAGCTAATCGTGGCATGAAGCAAGTGGAATGGCAGCCGAATTGGAATGTTCTTGATATAGGCTGTGGCGGTGGTGCGAATTTGAAACGTTTATTGAATTTATGTCCAAAAGGAAATATCTACGGCATAGACCTGTCAGAAGAAAGTGTTTCATTCGCCCAAAAGTACAACGAAAAAGACTTGAATAAAAGATGTTTCATACAACAAGGGAATGTTTGTTCATTACCTTATGAGGATGGATTCTTTAATGCTATCACGGCTTTTGAAACGGTCTATTTTTGGTCGCCTGTAAACATAGCGTTGTCTGAAGTGGCGCGTGTTCTCCGAGAAGGAGGTTGTTTCCTTATTAGTCTGGAAGCGAGCGACCCCGAACTTGGAAAAATGTGGACGGAACGGATAGACGGTATGGTTGTCTATACTCCGGCTGAATTGGAAGAGCGGTTGCATGAAGCCGGATTTTCATCCATCAGAACAATCCGTAAAAAGGAAGAAATACATATTATAGCATATAAATAAAATAAGATATGAATGCAATAAAGAATATTACAATAGGTCACACGGAAAGACTTTACAAGCCGGTGGGTTACACCATGCTTGCCAACTTAGTGAATATAGTACCGTTTTGTCTTTCTATAGAAGCGATACGTATCATTTTCAGTGCATTTGACGGGAGCGGACAGCCGCTTGACACGACCCGCCTGTGGTGGATATTTGGCATTATGGCTGTTTATATGCTGGTCATGGCTTTGGCAGAACGGGCATCCTACCGAGCCAATTTTAGAGGAGCATACGAAATGAGTGCTTCCGGGCGTTTGTCGCTGGCGGAGCACTTGCGGAAACTATCGTTGGGCTTTTTGTCGAAACGTGATCCGGGTGATTTGTCGTCTATGCTTGTTACGGACTTCATGATGGCAGAAACCGGAATTTCGCACCACCTGCCCCAACTTATGGGTGCCATAGTCATGCCCGTACTGGCTTTTGCTTCGCTTGTATGGATAGATTGGAGGATGGCGGTCAGTATGTTTGCCGCCTTGCCGCTTGCCTTGCTCGTTCTGTGGGCAAGCACAAAGGCACAGCGGAAGTTAAGCGGCAGGCAAATTCAAGCAAAAATAAATGCTGGAAATCGGTTGGAAGAATACTTACAGGGTATTCGTGTAATGAAAGCGTACAATCTGATAGGTGACCGCTTTGTTAGGTTGCGCGATGCTTTTGAGGAACTTCGCCGTGCTTGCATCCGTCAGGAGGCCTTGTTAGGCCCATTCGTCTTGTTGAGCATCACTTTAGTACGTGCCGGGCTGACAATGATGGTGCTATGTGGAACTTACCTTCTGTTGGGAGGGCAACTTTCAATCCTTGTATTCGTGCTATTCCTTGTAGTCGGTTCTCGTGTGTTCGACCCGCTGACTTCCGCACTGACAAACTTTACCGAGTTCCGCTATTTTTCCATTGCCGGTGGACGCATCCTTTCCTTGATGAACGAGCCGGAGATGAAAGGAGAACGGCAATCCCCGGCAGCAGGCGATATCCGGTTTGAACACGTATCGTTTGCCTATCAAGACAAGGAAGTGTTGCATGATATAAACATTACGCTCCCGAAAAACTCCTTGACGGCTCTTGTCGGACCTTCGGGAAGCGGGAAAAGTACGGTGATGAAGCTTTGCGCCCGTTTCTACGACCCACAGAAAGGATGTATCTTTTTCAATGGTGTTCCGATGAATGAGATAAATCCAGAAAGTCTGATGAGCCACATCTCTATGGTATTTCAGGATGTCTATCTGTTTCAGGACACCATACGCAATAATATCCGCTTTGGTAAAACTGACGCGACGGAAGAAGAAATTATAGCCGCAGCTAAAAAAGCCTGTTGCCATGACTTCATCATGCGGTTGCCCAAAGGATATGACACCTTGGTAGGCGAAGGGGGGTGTACCCTTTCGGGCGGAGAAAAGCAACGCGTATCCATAGCCCGTGCTATTCTAAAAGATGCGCCAATCATTCTGCTTGACGAAGCAACCGCCTCACTTGACCCCGAAAATGAAGTAGAAGTGCAAAAAGCAATCGATTCGTTAATCAAGGGACGTACCGTTATCGCCATTGCCCACAGGCTTAAAACTATCAAGGATGCCGACCAGATTATTGTCTTGGACAACGGACGGATAAAGGAAGAAGGCACACATGATGACCTTGTCCGAAATGAAGGGCTGTACGCTCATTTATGGAATATTCAAGAAAGCATTTCCGGCTGGAAACTGTAATTGTAAAATGGACTGAAAATGGAATTAATGTTTTAATACTTCCTTTTCAGTCCATCTTATATGTGAATGATTTACTCCTTTAATTGACATAATAAGAATTTTTCCAAACTTGTTTTATCTGGCAACTGAAGCATGCAAGTAGAAACAAACAGTTGGTTACTCATTCCGGCTATGGCAAACACTACCTGTTTATATGAAATAATAGATACATTGTTGACATATTGCGATAGATTTTCTAATTAACAAGATTCTGGTAAAAAATCGTATAGGTAATTAGTTGGAACCATATATTGCCAAGTTGTTACTATTCTGTTATTCAATTAGGTATTTGCCGTATTATATATCTGATAATAAAATATATTAAGTCACATACCTATCTTGAAGGGAAAAGAAAAGGTGGAAACTGGTCTACGACCATACCTTGCCTTTCCATTTTCCCTCATCTTGCTCCGACAACATCTTGTGGAATGCCATTTTGTACCTATCCATTCCTTTGTTGCACCTTGAGTGGACAGCATTCGTCCGGTAATTTAACAGCGAATAGATTTGGTGCTATTTTGTTATCTACAACTCTCAAAAATGCATTTATATTATTGATAACTAATGATATATAATTACTAACTAATATAAGAGCCTAATACCCCAACCGCCTTTCGGCGGCGGGATGCGTACCACTTGAAACAGCAAGCTGGGCGCATAACTTATCCGAGAAAAACTGAAAAGCATCCGGCAAATATGGAATGCCACTATATACTGAACCGTTACTTTATCTCATAAAAAATCATAGATAAAGTAGTAACTCGGTATTATATCATATTGATGAGTTTGTACTTTTACTCAAATATTTTATGTGATAAAGTACAAACTCACTCTTTGAAATTTGGCGGATACATATGGATTGAGTACCGTTTGCGGAAACGGAAATATCATGCAAGACAGACTGGTTTCACGAAACAGGGAATGTGACGAACTGCAGCGGTGTCTGGAATCAGACCGCTCCGAATTTGTCATCATCAGCGAACGGAGGCGTATCGGCAAGACATATCTAATAGACAAGTTCTTCAACTATAAATATGATTTCACCTTTGTCGGCGAGCACAACACTCCGGCTTCAGTGCAGATACAGAATTTCATGAGAGCCATCCGGCGTCATTCGAAAAGAAGACAGCCGAAAGCCGAGACATGGTATGATGCCTTCAATGCGCTTGAAGATTATCTGGAGACATTGCCTTCAGACAGGAAAAAAGTCATATTCATTGATGAAATGCCTTGGATGGATACGCAGAGGTCGAATTTTGTCAATGCCCTGGAAACATTCTGGAACGGCTGGGGCAACAGGCGTACAGACATTATGCTCATCGCCACAGGATCGGCGACATCATGGATGGCGGACAAGATAGAAGCTAATCAGGGAGGACTGCACGCAAGAGTGACCTGCAACCTGCATCTTTCCCCGTTCAACCTGCATGAGACGAAAGAATATCTGAGGCAGCGCAACTGCAGATGGGACAGATACCAGATTCTGCAATGCTATATGATATTCGGCGGTGTCCCCTTTTACCTGAGCCTCCTGAATACCTCTGATAGTCTTGCACAGAACATTGACCGGCTCTTTTTTGCAGACGGGGCCCATCTCAAAGGGGAATTCGACGAACTATACAATGCCCTGTTCAGCAATGCCGACACCTATATATCAATAGTCAGGCTATTGTCGGAGAACAAGTCCGGACTGATAAGGGAGGACATAGCAAAAGCCACAGGCCTGGAAGGCTCTTTCTTGAGCAAGACACTGAAGAACCTTGAACGCTGCGATTTCATAACCCGTCTGTCACATTTCGGGAGCAAGACCCGGGGAAGCATTTTCAGGCTTACGGACTTCTTTACGTTGTTTTATTACAAGTTCATAGAATCCAACAATGCCAAGGACGAAAGGTGGTGGAGCAGCAACATGGATTCCCGCAGCGTTTCCGCATGGATGGGGCTCAGTTTCGAACTTGTGTGTCTGGCACATCACCGGCAGATAAAGGCGGCACTCGGAATAGCCGGTGTCGGAACGTCCATATCCTCATGGAGAAACAAGGCGGATCCTGACAAAAACATGCCGGGCTTCCAGATCGATATGATTATCGAGCGCGCAGACCGTATCATCCATTTATGCGAAATGAAGTTCAGCACTGACCGCTATGCCATTACTGATAATTACGAGATGAAACTCCGCGAACGGATGGGATTGTTCCGTATGGCGACAAAGACCAGAAAGACATTGGTAATCACATTTGTCACTACATACGGCGTGGTGGACGGAAAACATAAAAGTATCGTCCATAGTGAGGTCACCATGGACGACCTTTTCAAATCATAGGAATATACTGTTATGGAAGTCGGCCTATCATTGTCCTGATAGCATAAACAACAGATGTAGGTCGGATTCTTGCCGCAGACAGGGCAGTTGACAGGCTTGAAGCTGTCACGATGCGTTTGCCATCCTTGGAAACCAGAAACCTACCTCTTTCAAGAACGGACTGCCAGTGCGCCTGTATGTATGACCTTTCAAGTAGCGCGTCGAAAAGCACGGCCACATGGCGGATGTTATTCACACGGATTCGGAAGCCCTCCTTGCAGGCAAAGAGAACTTCCATATCCTCCATACGAACTGTAGGAACATAGAACAGATGGTAAGTATTGGCACAAGACACAATACCTGCCATCTGTTCCTTTGAAAAATTACACTCGAACGAAAGTGAAGTTGCGGTCGCCATTGGATCCGCATCATACGCAAATGCCGGGCTGTTTATTTCAGATGTGTCATACATCCTTTTCATTTCCATGCAATCCTCCAATGAGAATGCTCCTGCAGAGAAAATTTGTCGCACATAATCTTGGTAATCATACAGAATGCCTCGGACAACATGGATAATCATCTCATGGCAATTCCGGCAGACCACATTGTCACAGTCTATATACCGGTGACTGTTGATGAAGTCGTCCACGAAGCGGCGATAAAGTTTGCCGCTGTCAACGACATTCCGGAGATAGGCTTCTCTCGCTGAAGCGAGCAATGCAAAAAGTCCATTCCACACATCCTGCTCGGCAGTAATGTGCCGATGATGCAAATCTCTTCCAAAAAGAGAGAATACAGTTTTCTGATCTGTTCATATTCAATTTAAATTATAAGTATTTGAGTATAAATGAAATAATATCGCTATAAATTATCTTGCTTCAACCGTTCCACAAAGTGGTCAATCCGTTGCATCTCCTTGGGGATGTCGATGCCTTGCGGACAGTCGGGCGAACACTGGTTGCACCCGATGCAGTGGCTGGCTTGGCGGAGCTTCGGCACGCTGCGGTCGTAACCGACAAGGAAAGCGCGGCGGGCACGGCGGTAGTCCTCGTCCTGACCGCTGCGGGGCATATTCCCCTCGTTGATACATTTGTTGTAATGCAGCAGGATGGCGGGTATGTCTATTCCGTAAGGACAAGGCATACAATACTTGCAGTCGTTGCAAGGGATGGTCTGATACTGCACCATCAGGTCTGCCGTTTCTTGCAGGAAGGCGAACTCATCTTCCGACAGAGGATGCAGAGGCGAATAGGTGCGCAGGTTGTCTTGCAGATGCTCCATATAAGTCATACCGCTGAGGACAGTCAGCACACCGGGAAAACTTCCGGCGAAGCGGAACGCCCACGATGCCACGCTCTGCCCGGATTCGCGCTGTTTCAACTTGATGACGATGTGGTCGTGTACTTTGGAGAGCCGTCCGCCTAACAGCGGTTCCATAACGACGGCGGGGATGTTCCGCTTCGCCAGTTCGCCGTAGAGGTATTCGGCATTGACGTTGATGCCCGATGCGTGCCGCCAGTCAAGGTAGTTGAGCTGTATTTGCACAAAATCCCACGGTATGCCTGATTCCTGCAACATATAGTCGAACACCCGCACATCGCCGTGGAACGAAAAGCCCAGTTTGCGGATGCGCCCCGCCTCTTTCTCTTTGAGGATGAAGTCGGCAATGCCGCAATCGTACAGCCGCCCGCGCATTTCCTCCATTCCCGCGCCCGTGCCGAGGATGTGGAACAGGTAGTAATCGAAATAATCCGTCCGCAGGTGTTTGAACGAATCCTGATACATCTTCACACTGGCATCGTGCAACTCCTTGCCACGAAGCCCTGCCCCGTAGAGGCGGTGGTTGGACATCTTCGTGGCAATGTAATACGAGTCGCGCGGATGTCGGCTGAGGGCAATGCCCGTCGCTTCCTCCGACAGCCCCTGACAATAAGGCGGCGCGGTGTCGAAATAGTTCACGCCGTGCGCCAGCGCATAGTCCACCAGCCGGTTTACTTCTTCTTGGTCCACCACTTGCCCCTCGCCGTCGGGATTGGGCATCATCGGCCAGCGCATACAGCCGTAGCCGAGCAGCGACACACGGTCACCCGTCAGCGTCCGGTAGGTCATCTCTCCGCCGGGTTCGCCTGCATTGGCAGATGTTAATGAGCCTTGCCTATCACCACAAGCCGTCAGTCCTGCGGTCGCCATTCCAGCCGCTCCCGCTATCTTGAAGAAGTCGCGGCGGGAGATTGTCTTCTTATTTTCCATATTTGTTCGTATTATTTCCATTAGAGTTCTCTGTGCACCTCGTGCCCTTCCACATAAATTGCACTGAACGGGCGTGCCGGACAAAGATTCTCGCAAGCCCCGCAACCGACGCAACGCTCCACGTTGATGGCCGGAATCTTGGGCGAATCGGGATTGGCGGCATCCGAGGGTATCATCAGTATGGCTCCCGCCGGGCAATGGCGCGCACAGTTGCCACATTCCACACCGTCGGTCAGCGGCACACAATTCTCTTTCACCCATACGGCGTGGCCTATCTGCGTGGCGGATTTATCCGCTGCGGTTATCGGGCGTATCGCTCCAGCTGGGCATACTTCGCTGCATTTCGTACACTCCGGTCGGCAGTAACCGCGCTCGTAACCCATTTCCGGCTGCATCAATCTTGTCAAGTCGGTGGACGGGCGAAGCACCCCGTTGGGACATACCGACACACAGAGTTGGCAGGCGGTGCAATGCCGGGCGAAGTCCCGTGCGCTCAATGCTCCCGGTGGCACTATCGGGGTCTTGCGGTCGGGGATTTTCTTGTCCTCAATGACTGCCAAGCCACCGTCCACTTTCTTTTCCTGCGCCATCAACGCGGCAGTCGTGGCAACCAAAGCCGTGGCGGTCAGGAAAGAGCGGCGGGCTTCGTTGATTTGTTCTGCTGAAATCTTGGCTTCGCTTACTTTCGGTTGTGCGTTTTTTTTCGCGGGATGCTTGTAGCTGATTGCGTCCTTATGGCATTTCCCGATGCAATCCATACAAACCACGCAACGGCTGTAATCAATCCGATGATTGGCAATGTCGATGCAAGCCGCTTTGCAATTCCGTGCGCACAGCTTGCAGTTCACGCATTTGTCAGCGTCAATCACCGGCATCAACCACGAAAAACGGGCAAGGAAGCCCTGCACCGTGCCTACCGGACAAATGGTATTGCAGTAAGTCCGCCCGTTCCGCCACGCCAATATTCCTATTATAATAAAGGAAAGCAGGGAAATAATGAAGGTCGGCAGGCTTTTCAGCCACACCTCTGTTTCATAGAAAGCGTAGCTGTCGGCTCGCTCCGCAAAATAAGCGAGCAGGTTGTTCCCCCAGCCGTATATCGGGGCGAACAGGTTGCCGGCTATCCGCCCGTATGAACTGTACGGCGCGAGCAATGCCACTAATGAGCCAATCCCGGCTATCATCGCAATGATGAAGACCGCCAGCACACTATACCGCAACCACGATTTGGCGGGAGAATAGCCGTAACGGTTCTTTTTCTGTTTCTTGCCCACCCAAGCGATGATGTCCTGCATCACGCCTAATGGACAAATGATTGAGCAGTACACCCGTCCGAAGGCAAGTGTCAGCAGCACGAGGAACACCACAACTCCCACATTCAACGCCAAGAGCGCAGGCAGGAACTGTATTTTGGCCGTCCAGCCCAACCAAGCGTGCAGCGTCCCCGTGAAGTCGAGGAACAACAGCGTGACGGCGGTGAAGAACAGGACGGCAAGCGTCAGTCTGATTTTGCGTAACATACTTCTCAACTGTTTTTATGGAATTTATATCGTAACCAAACCACCCCGTCCTCCATCTCTTTCACAGATAGCAGTTCAAGCGACTGCCCTTGCGAGGGATTTCCTTTGCCAATATAATGGAAGATGGATGTGGAGCCTGCTGAACCGTCGATGCCCGGATATATGACAAGGCTCAACTCGTCTATCAGTCCGGCTTGCAGGAACGCACCGTCTATGATGCCTCCGCCTTGCAGCGAGAGTGATTCCACGCCAAAGGTCTCCGCCAATGTATGCATCGCCGTGCGGAGGTCATCGCCTTTTGATCCGGCAAACAGATAGGAGATTCCTTTCTTCTGAAGATACTCCAAATAGAACGCAGGAGCCGTTTCAGGCAGGATGCAGACGATGCTGTCGCCCCTTACGGTAGCGGATTCATAGAGAATGTCCGCATCCGGGTCGGCTACCACAAAGAGACGGGTTGAAGTGCGCTCGGCAATAAACGGTGCAGGATGAGCTAACGGCGTGGTGTCCTGCGTATGAAATTTCTTTGGGAAATAGCCTTCACACAACGTGTTCTTGCCGAACATCCAAACGTCGGTATTTAGTTGGCGACCGATGGCGGCATAGATGCCCATCAGTTCGCCTTTGCTCTTCCCATTATATGGTTCCGTCCAGCGGTCAGTCAGCAGCCGACCATCCACGGAACCCATTACGTGACAAATAATTTGCGGGTACATATCGTTATCAATTTAGTTTATAATCCGGGGTCAATAGATAGTGCTCAGGTTGGCATCCGAATACCTGCCGATATAAAAGAGCCAACAGGCGTGGCTGATAGAAGCCGAACTCTCCGGCAACCTGTTCCAACGGACAGCCTTCCTTGTGGACACGCTTTTTGATGTACTCCATCATTCTGATGCGTATATATTCGGCAAGCGTTTTCCCGGTTTCTGCCCGTACAAAGTCGTTCAAGTACACAGGTGAAAGGGAGGACAAAGCGGATTCTACCTTACTTATACCGCCTTCCACAGACTTTTGTCCGCATAATGAAAAATATTGGGAAAGCGTTTTGTCCAGCTTCTCCATATATTCCCCGTCAATGTCGGTGCGGCAGGCAAATTGCCGTTCATAGAAACGAACGCAGTAGTCCAACAGCAGTTCCAGCCCGGCAGATACAAGGCGTAGGCTGTGGCGGTCAATATCGCGTCGCAGTTCCTCGTGGAGATGTTCCAGACGGTCTTGCACGATGCGCTTCTCTTGCAAGGAAAGGTGCAAAGACTCGTTCTCCCGGTAATCGAAGAACGTATAGTCGGTTTTCTTGAACACAAGGCTTTTGGTGCTGAACAGCTCCGGGTGGAACAAAATACCGGATATGCTCCCGTCCACGGCATCCTCCCGGCAGACGCGCACGATGTCGCCCGGCTTCGTAAATACCAGCGTGCCATATTGGAAATCGGCGCACTTTCTGCCATAACGCGCTTCGCCGCATCGTGTCTGGACAAAGCGGATGGCGTAGAAGTTGCCCGTAAAGCATAATGTGCCGTCGTCCTCCAAGCGTGCCGGGTCGATGACGGCCACTTCCGGGTGCAACGTCGGCTGCTGCATCTGTTTGTTAAACTCGTCTATGGTAAATGTCCGTATATCGTTCATTACTATTTGTTTTATGTCTTGATACAAAAATACCGCTTCCGCCGTGGCGCATCCATACACAGATTACGGATTGAAGCACCAATTTCGACGAAAGCGGCAAGAGAGCTTTACTAAAGGTCAGACCTTTGGCTACCTCACCTCGGACTTGAGGGTATCTCATGTCCGACCTGAGCCTACCTCATGTCCGGGATGAGATAAGTTCATTCCAGATGTTTTCCAAAGAACTCCGTCAGCTTGCCCACAGCCTTGTCCACATACTCCGGCATCCAATATGTCTGGATGTGCCTTGCGCCGGGGATGAGATACAGTTCCTTGTTGTCCGTCCCCGTGGCTTTGCTGAAACATTGTTCGGTCATATAGAACGTGTCGGCAAGACTGCCCGCCATCATCAGGAGCGGCTGGTTGATGAGGTACATCCCTTCGCTGGCATCAAACGCCATCAAGTCCATCAGACTGCTTTTGGTATAGCGGAAGGTGGAGCCGGGATGCGCGTGTGTCTGGAGGTAATACTCATAGCCGTCGCGGTAGAGGTCAAAAGGGAGCTGCTTCGCCTGCTCCGGCGAGATGCCGCTCATATCGCCCACATATTCCGGTGCTTCGCCGTTTGCCTCCTTCTGACGGGCGGCACAGGCATCGGCGAGACGTTGCTGCACATCATTCATCTGCGAATCAAGGAAACCATTGCGCCGCACCAGTCCGGAGTTGAACATACTGAGCGTAGCGACCGCCTTGAAGCGTTTGTCCGTCTGCGCGGCTTTCAACGTATCGCCGCCACCGCCGCAGATGCCGAGGATGCCGATGCGGTTGGCATCCACTCCGGGATATTGCGTCAGGATGTCGGCGGCACGGTGTATGTCCTCGATGCGGTTGGCCGGCTTGTCCACGTTGCGCGGCTCGCCCTCGCTTCCGCCCTGATAGGCTGCATCAAAGGCAAGGCAGATGTAGCCCTGCTCTGCCATCCGTTGGCTGTACAGACCTGCCACCTGCTCCTTACAGCCTCCGTTGGGATGCGCCACGACAAGAGCGGGATAGGTTTTCGCCGTATCATAACCGGCAGGGGTATAAACATTGGCAACCATCGTCAAACCGTTCAATTCGTAGGTGATGCGATGAATGTTCACCTTGCCCGGCTCGTTCTTCGTAATAGCCCCTTGATAAACAAGTCCGAAAGGATTGCTGTTGGGACTTTTTATCGTTTTGAAATCAACTACGGTAAAAGGTTCTGCCACCTTTTGCTCGACCGTGTTCATTGCGTTGGTCGTGCCACAAAAAAACAAGGAAAGACACAACGCGGCAGTTAAAAATCTATTCATATTCATCACATTTTTATTCTTTTAATTGGACTCATTCGATGCAGCAGGCGTATAAGTGTGGTCGTATGTGTAATCCTGAAAGTTTCCGAAACTCCAGTCGCCATAGGAAATGTTGAACGACCTTCCTGCATCGCCAAGGTCAATGGCACGGATGGCAGCCATTTCCTCATCGGAGAGTTCAAAGTCGAAGATGCTGATGTTTTCGAGGATGTGGTCAGGGTTGGTCGAACCGGGAACAGGACAAAGACCTTCTTGCATGTGCCAGCGGAGAATTACCTGATACACCGTCTTCCCATGTGCGTCAGCTATCTGTTGGAGCGTGGCATTATCAACGTCACCTCTGTTGTGGTTCAGCGGATACCAACATTCCACCTGAATATCGTAGTTGTCCGCATAGAGTTGTCTGGCCTCCTTTCTTTGGGCAAGCGGATGACACTCTATCTGTGCCATTTGCGGTTTGATTTCCGCATTTTCCATGATATAGTTGAATGCCTCCATGCGGTTGTCGAAATTGCTGATGCCGAGCGCACGTATCCTGCCTGCCTTATACTCGTTTTCCATTATCCGCCAACAGGCAAGGATGTCTTCCAAAGTGCCGGCCGGGTGGTGTATATATACGAGGTCTATGTAATCCACCTGCAACCGTTGGAGCATTCCCTCAAACGCATTCTGTGCATCTGCAAGGTCTCCCGATATTTTGCTCGTCAACCAGATTTCCTCCCGTGAAACGCCGCTTTCCCTTATTCCCCAACCGACGCCACGCTCATTATAGTAAAACATGGCATCGTCCAGATGACGATACCCCGACTGAAGTGCTGAGATGACCATGCCGCGAACCGTCTCGTTAAGTTCCTGCCGCTGGTTGGCTCCTTCCATGCTTTGCACTTGAGTGCCAAGCCCAAAACGAGGCATCATAACACCATTGTTCAGCCTTACAAGCGGAACTCCGGCAACTGATGTGATATGGGATACCGCCTGAGGGCCTCCGTCGGGAGTGTCTCCGCCCGGTGCAGGCTGGGTCACCTGATGGTCGAAATTGACAGCAATGGTATCGTTCTCTTCACCGTTGATTTCAGTACCCGGTTCTTCCGTAGTGTTTTCCGAATCCCCACATGAGGGCAGGAGAAACATGCCAAGCAGCAAAATGGATGCTACCATGAGCTTTGATAAATAGGTTGCTTTCATATTTTGTTATTTGATAAATTTTACGAGTATATCATTTACATTCCCTTAATACTTCGAACAACTCATCCCTTGTGAATTGCTTGCAACAGCCCGGCATCAACAGGCAGGTATCGGCAGCGGCACGGAGCACCGTTTCGTCCGTAATACCTAACTCACTCCAATGGGTAGGCAGGCCGATTTCCTTGATGAAGGCTTCAAGAGCATCAATACCAAGGGCGGCGGTCTGCTCCACGGTATCGCCCTTTACGTTCCACACCCGTTCCGCCATACGCGCCAGTTTCTCCTTGCCCTCGGTCAGCAGGTGACGGTAGAGTGTGGGATGGATGATAGCTAATGCCCTACCGTGATTGCAGTCGGTATAAGCGCCGACAGCGTGCTCCAGCATGTGGCATTGGAAGTCGGTCTGCTTGCCAAGTTTCAGTAGGCTGTTCTCGGCAAGGGCGGAGTTCCACATCAGTTCGCCACGGGCAAAGTCATTGTCCGGGTCGGCAATCAGGGCACGCAGATTCTTGATGACATTGCGCATCACCGCCTCGTTGATTTCATCGGAAAGGTTGTCGGTTTGCGGCTTGCCCATATAGGTCTCCATACAATGGCTCAATGTGTCGAATGCTCCGCTGATTACTTGTCCCATCGGGAGTGTCTTGGTAAGGTCGCTATCCAAGATGGCAAAGCTGTGATATGCTCCGACCAACGGTTGCTTCAGCTTCTTTTCGGTGTGGGTGATGACTGCCCCGTTGTTCTGCTCCGCACCTGTTCCCGATGCCGTAACGACAGCACCCATCGGTACAAATTCGTTGGGATACCGATGCTTCGTGTACTGCATCTCCCAGATGTCCTCGTCTAACTTTGCTTGTGCCGAAACTATCTTACAGCAGTCGATGACCGACCCTCCGCCCACGGCAAGGATGAAGTCTATACTGTTTTCACGCACCAGCCGTGCACCCTCCTGCACCTTGGCATAGGTAGGATTGGGCATAATTCCGCCGAAGTCCACCACATCCTTTCCGCACTCGTGCAGCCAATCCACAACCTTGTCATACAATCCCGTGCGTTTCAGCGAGCCGCCACCGTATGCTAACAGCACATTCTTGCCCACAAGTCTCATTTCTTCTTTTATCGCGCCCTCGGCGCACCCCTTGCCAAAATGTTGGCGAACGGGATATTGATATGTAAAATTGTTCATCTTTTTTCTATTTTTTATCATTCATCATTTTTCGGGAAAAAGAACGGAAGCGCATTGTAGATGTATTCCATTGTCGGACGGTATTCGTGCCGTGCCCCTTCTTTTTCGTGGAAAGTCATATTGTCCGTGTTGAACACCTCCGGCAAGCGTGCCATCCCTTCGATTTGCAGCAAGGTTTCGCTGTATGCCGAATCACTTGTTCCGCTTGCCGCCCAAATATAGAACCCAGTGCCGGCGTATGCGGATTGTCGCACCTTGTCAGCAAGATAAGCCGCCGTTTCATCGGGACGGTTCATTCCGGCAAACCGGCCTAACGACCAGCAGTCGCCGCTGACGGGCATAAACCATTTGAATGCATCGAGTATCTCGTCAAAGACATACCAAGTGGTGACTGCACCCATCGAGAAGCCGCCGATGGCACGGTGTGCACGGGATGCCTCGATGCCCTCCGCATCCGTGGACTCGGCGTATGTATGGTATCGGCTTTCCACCACAGGAATCAAGTCGTTGACCAGTTCCTGCGGCAAAGCCCTGCAATACGGGTCGGCATCTGTATAGTTGGCTGTGGGCTGGCCGTAGTTGTAGGTAGGTGTGACGACAATCATCGGGTCGATATCGCCGTGGGCAATCATCTGGTCAAGCAGTTTGCGGAGCATACCGTTTTCTGTCTCGAAATAGGTGGAAGCCGTGCCGTAATGCCCGTGTACGAGGTACATAATGTTGTACCGTTCCTGCCCGTCATAGCCGTAGGGCAGATAGACGTATGCCGTGTTCGTCCGTGCTGCACCACTGCCTTCCGCATAGTCGCGTGTGTCATAATCCATACGGACAATGCTGCCACGTTGTTCCGCTTCCTGTTCGTATCCGTTGGGAATGGGATTTGTTTCGCTGACAAGTTCCACTTCGGACGAAGATGCGCCGGAGTTGCCCGGAACGGACGAATTGCCTGTTTCCGGTAAGGTATCATCCGTACCACATCCGGCAAGAAACGCTACGAGAAAAAGCGGCAGTACCATATATAAACAGCACGTTTTCATTGTTCTGACATTCCTATCCGTCCGAGCCATTCACGTATGCCGTCTGCTGAACCTTCCACGCTGTTGCGCGAGATGCTGTAACCATCCACCATCGTGGCGTTTGGCTCCATTCCGGCAATGTCATCCACCGTTCCGCTCCATCCGCTTCCGCCGTGTGACGAGAAAGGAATGAGCGTCTTGCCCGTAAAGTCGTATTCATCAAAGAACGAATACATCGCCATCGGCATCTGATACCACCAGATGGGATAGCCCACGAAGATGACATCGTAATCATCGAAGTTCTCAATCTCCGTGGCAAGAGCCGGACGGATGTCGTTCTGTCGCTCGTTGTCGGCTTGTGATGCCAAATCGTCGAAATTGCCCGGATAGGGCGTTGCCGTCTGTATCCGTACAACGTCGGCACCGGTGGCTTCGCTGATGACCATCGCCATATATTCCACACTGCCGTACAAGTCGCCGTTCACAATCACACGACTGGCGGAAGTGCTGGCATCCACACCGTCCGGCAAAGGCTCGGAGAAGTAGGCAACAAGTACATTGTGATTGGTTCCGGGCACTACTTCTTCGGTAGGGACATCTATGTCGTTATCTTCATTGTCACCACAAGAGGCGAATGCCAGCGTTGCGCAAAGCAAAGTGAAAGGAATAAAATACCGTATCATCTGCCAGTCCTTCTTCTATTTGATAACCTTAATCTCTTTCAGCCACTCCGTAATCCCGTCCGTGTTGCGGCTCACCGCTCCGAAACCTTTCAGATGCTTGGCGTCGGGCGTGAGTTCCACAATCTTGGCAAGGGTTTCGTCGCGATAGGTCGAGGCGTAGGTGCAGAACGGAATGACCGTCTTGCCCTTGAAGTCATAGCTCTCGGTAAAGGTGTTGATGATCATCGGGGCGGTCCACCACCATACGGGGCAGCCGATGAACACCGTGTCGTAACTGTCCCAATCTTCCACCTTGTTCTTGATAGCGGGGCGGGCGTTGTCTTCCTTTTCTTTCTTGGCTACCTCGGTGCAAGGGGTGTATTCCGTAGGATATGGCTTTACGGGTT